>Ga0208960_1000620_pt1 | contig 19850 bp, 12 predicted proteins | sample GreLakmeON33MSRF_FD_187703 | JGI IMG/M metagenome (GOLD analysis project Ga0208960, IMG submission 187703) | Freshwater lentic microbial communities from great Laurentian Lakes, MI, USA - Great Lakes metaG ON33MSRF (SPAdes) | ecosystem: Environmental > Aquatic > Freshwater > Lake | place: Great...
TTCATCCCCGCCCGTATCCACAGCGGGATTGTCACGAAGCTCACCGCCGATGTGGCGATGACCACGCGCAACGCCGTCGGGCCGTCGCCGCCGAAGTGGCGCGCGGCGAGGATGGCGAAGACGGCGGAGGGCATCGCGGCTTGCAGGAGGATGACGCGCTTCAGCTCCACGGAGCACGGCAGGAACTTCGCCAGCGCGAGGAACAGCACGGGAATCAAACCCAACCGCAGCACGCACGACGCGCCCATCACGCGCCAGCCTTGCTCCGAGTGAAACTCGCCGAGATGGTCCGCAATCATCGCGCCGATGAGCACCAGGCCCATCGGGATGGCGCAGACGCCGAGCATGTGCGCAGTGGTCTTTACGAACTCCGGCACGTAGGCCGCGCCGCCGGTGAAGTTCAACGTCAGCGTCAGCACGATGGCGAGGAGCGGCGGGTTGAGGATTTTCTTCCAGAGCGGCTCGTTGGCCGCGTGCGCGAAGACGATCGTGCCCAGCAGCCAGAAGGCGATTTCCGTCCCGAGGTTGTGGACGATGAGCACGCCGACGGTCTCGCGGTCAAAGAGCGACATCGCCAGTGGCAACGGCACGTAGCCGTAGTTGTAGAGGCCGGTGCTGAAGGCAAACGTGCGCCCCGTCGCGTCACGTTTGAGGCCCGCCAGACGCAGCGCGAGCCACGCAGCCCCGATGCCCAGCGCGACGGTGGCGAAGCCGACCAGCGGTGGAAGGAAGAGGTTTTCAGTGCGGTCCAACGCGGGGTTGTTCAGCACCTTGTCGAATATGAATGCGGGGATGAGCAAGTTGACGGTGACACGCATCAGCGAGTGGTCGGCCTCGGTGGTGAGCCACTCGAACTTGCGCATCGCCACGCCCGCGACGGCGATGAGCAGCACGGGCAGGACGGCCGAAAGGACAACGGGGAGTTCGTTCAAGGTTGGTAGGGGCACGCTGCTGCGCGTCCGGTTTCAGGTGAGGAAGTAGTCCAACGCTGCCTCGGTCTCGGCTTGTTGCAGCGCACGGAGAAGTGGGTGGGGTGCATCCGTCGCGGGCTTGCTGGCCGCAACTTCGACAGCGTCCACAAAGGCGGAGGCGTCCCACGCGCCGCCCGTGAGAAGTTGCGCGGACAGCTTGGCGTCAGCCGCGAGCAAGGGCGCGGCGAGCTTCGACAGTTCAGCGAAGCACGGGTGCTGGCCGACGCGCCGGAACCAATACTTCGCGTTCCAGTAGTCCGGCTCGCGCCGGTGCAGGATGCCGTGGACGAGGCTGCCGTCGGGGTTCTCGATGCTCTGCGAGATGACGTGCGAGGCGTCGTGGTGGTCGTGCCAGAGCAGGAGCAGCGCGCGGATGAGCTCGGCCTTCGCGGGCGAGCCGTGGCGACGGAACAACTCGTCGAGGGTGCGGTTCAAGTCTGCTTGCGCCAGTGTGCCGGGGCGAGCGGCGGGGCCGAGCGCGGCGAGGCCGGGCTGGGTGATGAGCGCGCGGAGTTCTTTGTGCAGGGTCGAAGACATTTTGAGTTGCCCACGGATAACGCGGATGACGCGGATGCAAGACAAGGCAGAATTCCCATCCGCGTCATCCGTGTTATCCGCGGGCAGAAAATCAGAGACTCCTCACGCCGTCTCCTACTTCTTCTCGATAAGCCGGCGGAACTCGGCGAAGAGCGGGTTCGAGTCGTGCGGGCCGGGCGAGGCTTCGGGGTGATACTGCACGCTGAAGATGGGCTTCGACTTGTGGCGCATCCCCTCGACGGTCTGGTCGTTCAGGTTGATGCGGTTCACCGCCACATCGGACGGCAGCGACGCCGGGTCCACCGCGAAGCCGTGGTTCTGCGAGGTGATTTCCACGCGGCCTGATTCGAGATCCTTCACCGGCTGGTTGCCGCCGCGATGGCCGAACTTGAGTTTGAAGGTCTTCCCGCCGAACGCCTGGCCGAGGAGCTGGTTGCCGAGGCAGATGCCGAAGATGGGAATGCCCGTGTCCACGAGCGTCTTCACCTCACGCACGATGTAGTCGAGCGCCGCAGGGTCGCCGGGGCCGTTGCTCAGGAAGATGCCGGCGGGCTTGTGCTTGAGCGCGTCGGCGGCACTGGTGGTTGCGGGGACGACCTGCACTTTGAAACCGGTCTGCCGCAGGTTGCGCGCGATGTTGTATTTCATCCCGAAGTCGAACGCGACGATGGGAATTTCCGCCGGCGGGAGCGGCTTGCGGAAGTTGCGCGCGTCCACCTGCGCAGTGCCCCGCACCACATCGAACTCTGCGCTCTGCTTGTCGTCCGGGTCCCACGCGAAGGCGGCCTTGTGCGTGACTTCCTTCACGTAGTCCACGCCGACGAAGACGAACTCTTTCGCGCGCTGCACCGCCTCGGCCTCGGTCATGCCCGGCTCAGTCGAGAGAAAGCCGTTCAACGCGCCGCGCACGCGGAGCTTCTTGGTGAGCGCGCGCGTATCAATGCCTTGGATGCCGGGAATGCCATTCTGCTGAAGGTAGTCACCGAGCGACCAATCTGCGCGCCAGTTGCTGACGACCGGCGACAACTCGCGGATGACCAAGCCCGACGCGTGCGGCCGCCACGACTCGATGTCCTGCGCGTTCACGCCGTAGTTGCCGATGAGCGGGTAGGTCATCGTCACGATCTGGCCCTTGTAGGACGGGTCGGTGAGAATCTCCTGATACCCGGTCATCGAGGTGTTGAAACACACCTCGCCACCGGCCGACGCTTGCGCGCCAAAACCCGTGCCGTGGAACACTGAACCATCTTCGAGGGCGAGAATTGCTTTCATCCAGTAGCAAACAAATTGGGCGGACTCTAGGGGTGGGCAAAAAGCGGTCAAGCCCTTTGCCCGCGCTTTGCTCAGGCGCGAGCTGACTCGAATTAAATGTTCCCGGACGCGGAGTTGGACGAGGTGTCCGCCCGCGACAGTTCTCCGAGGCCAGCATCCGCGCCCGCCAAGACCTCGCGGACATCCTCCGGCAGGAAATCGTAACGCGGACAAACAGGGCCGGGTGAGCTGCAGAACCCCATGAGCATGCCGGAAAAAAATCTCGCCGCCTCCGTCCACCCCATTAAGCTGTTGCCCCTAATTCGGTTTACCCGACTCAACATCATGGAACCTACAGGCGATATCGCAGTCATCGGCTTGGCCGTCATGGGCCAGAATCTGATCCTCAACATGAACGACCACGGCTTCACCGTCGTGGCCTACAACCGCACCACGTCGAAGGTGGACGACTTCCTCGCCAACGAGGCCAAGGGCACGAACGTCATCGGCGCGCACTCCATCCCGGAGCTGATCAGCAAGCTCAAGCGCCCCCGCCGCGTCATGCTCATGGTCAAGGCCGGCAAACCGGTGGACGAGTTCATCGAGACGCTCCTGCCGCACTTGGAAACGGGCGACATCGTGATTGACGGCGGCAATTCGCTCTTCGACGACACCAACCGCCGGGTCAAGCTGCTCGAAAGCAAAGGCTTTCAATACATCGGCACCGGCGTCTCCGGCGGTGAGGAGGGCGCGCGGCACGGCCCTTCCATCATGCCCGGCGGCTCCCATTCGGCGTGGCCGTCTGTGAAGCCCATCTTCCAAGGCATCTCCGCCAAGGTGGACGGCGGCACGCCCTGCTGCGACTGGGTCGGCGAGGGCGGTGCGGGCCATTACGTGAAGATGGTCCACAACGGCATCGAGTATGGCGACATGCAGCTCATCTGCGAGGCCTACAACATCATGAAGAACGGCGTCGGGATGAGCGCCGACGAGATGCACGAGGTGCTCAAGGAATGGAACACCGGCGACCTCGACAGCTACCTCATCGAGATCAGCCGCGACATCCTCGCCAAGAAGGACGAGGACGGCTCCCCGCTCGTGGACAAGATCCTCGACACCGCCGGCCAGAAGGGCACCGGCAAGTGGACCGTCATCAATTCGCAGGACCTCGGCATCCCCATCACGCTCATGGCGGAAGCGGTTTACTCCCGCTGCGTCTCCGCGCTGAAGGACGAGCGCGTGAAGGCCGCGAAGAAGTTGAAAGGTCCGCGCCCGTTCCTCACGAGCATCGCGGCCAACCCCGAGCGCAAGAAGCAGTTCATCGCCGACATCCGCGACGCGCTCTACTGCTCCAAGATCGTCAGCTACGCCCAGGGCTACATGCTCATGCGCGCCGCCGCGAAGGAATACGGCTGGCACCTCAACTACGGCGGCATTGCCCTCATGTGGCGCGGCGGCTGCATCATCCGCAGCGCCTTCCTCGGCAAGATCAAGGAGGCCTACGACAAGAATCCGAAGCTCGCGAACCTCATGCTCGACGACTTCTTCCGCGCCGAGATCAAGCGCTGCCAGAAGGGGTGGCGCAAGATCGTCTCCACGGCGGCGTTGCGCGGCATCCCCGTGCCGGCCTTCAGCACTGCGCTGGCGTTCTACGACCAGTATCGCAGCGCCGTGTTGCCCGCGAACCTGCTCCAAGCGCAGCGCGACTACTTCGGCGCGCACACCTACGAGCGCCTCGACAAACCGCGCGGCGAGTTCTTCCACACGAACTGGACCGGCCGCGGCGGCAACATCTCGTCGAGCACCTACAACGTGTAAGGCTGACCTCTCTTCAAGGGTGTCGTCCGCGAGGGCGACACCCTTTTTGCTGCGCTGATGACGAACCTCCGCCTCCTCTTGCTCTTAATCCTAATCTTACTCTTAATCCTCCCCGCGCTGCTGCCCGCAGGGGAAGAGAGCAGGATTAAGAGTAAGATTACGATTACGAGAGATTCAGCTTGATGAAAAACGTCGTCCTCCTCGGCAGCACCGGCTCCATCGGCACCAGCACCCTCAAGGTCGCCGATGACCTGCCCGACCGCCTGCGGATTCTCGGCCTCGCGGCGGGCGGCAACGCCGAACTGCTCCTCGCCCAAACCCTCAAGTATCAGCCTGCCGCTATCTCCATCACCGACCCCGCGAAGGCGAACGAACTCCAGTCCGCCCTCGGCACCAAGGTCCAAGTCCACGCCGGCAACGAAGGCCTGCTGAAGCTCGCCACGATGCCCGAGGCCGATATCGTCCTCATCGCCATCGTCGGCACCGCCGGCTTGCAACCCGCCCTCGCGGCCATTCGCGCGGGCAAGGACATCGCCGTTGCCTCGAAGGAAATCCTCGTCATGGCCGGCGAGATCGTGATGAACGAGGCCCGCAAGCACGGCGTCCGCGTGCTCGCCGTGGACAGCGAGCACTCCGCCATCTTCCAGTGCCTCGACGACAAGCCGCCCGCCTCCGTCCGCAACCTCTGGCTCACCGCCAGCGGCGGTCCCTTCCGCGACAAGGCCCTGCACCCGAAGGAATCCTTCACCGACATCACCGTCGAGCGCGCGCTGAAGCACCCGAGCTGGGTCATGGGCCGCAAGATCACGATTGATTCTGCCACCCTCTTCAACAAAGGGCTGGAGATGATCGAGGCCCGCTGGCTCTTCGACATCGGCATGGACCGCGTGAAGGTCGTGGTGCATCCGCAGAGCATCGTGCATTCGATGGTCGAGTTCGTGGACGGCTCCATCCTCGCGCAACTCAGCACGCCCGACATGTGCCTGCCCATCCAATACGCCCTTACCTACCCCGACCGCGTCGGCAGCGACCGCGTGCAGACGAACTTTGCGAAGCTCGGCACCCTCACCTTCGAGGAGCCGGACACCGACCGCTTCCCCTCGCTCAACCTCGCGCGCCGCGCCGGCGAAGTCGGCGGCACCCTCCCCGCCGTCCTCAACGCCGCGAACGAGATCGCCGTGGAAGCCTTCTGCAACCGCCAGATCAAGTTCACCGACATCTCCGCCGCCGTCGCCCGCACGATGGACGCGCATAACGTCATCGAGCATCCCACGCTGGAGCAAATCCTCGAAGCGGACGCGTGGGCAAGGCGAAGCACGCTGAACGGCTGATACCGCACCAAGCACCCGCTTGCCCCGCTTGCATTCCCGCGCAGCGGAAGTCTAACTTTCCGCCCCTTATGAAAAATGTGTCTTTCCTCCGGCTGCTGGCGGCGTTCTCGCTCGCCGCCGCTACGGGTTTCAGTGCGGAGATTCCGAAGAAGGCTGGCTCCGAGGCGGTGCGTATCGATCCCGGCGCGGCCACCGCCGATGCCGAGCTGGCCGCGAAGAAGTTCAAGCTCGCCCCCGGCCTCAAGGTGGACCTCTGGGCCGCCGAGCCGATGCTCGCGAATCCCGTCGCCTTCTGCATCGACGAGCGCGGGCGCATCTACGTCTCCGAGACGCACCGGCTCCATCAAGGCGTCACCGACATCCGCGGGCACATGAACTGGCTGGACGAGGAACTCGCCGCTAAGTCCACCGACGCCATGCGCCAGCTCTTCGTCCGCCACAAATACGATGGCAAGACCAACGTCTCCGAGCGCGTCACGCTTATCGAGGACCGCACGGGCAGCGGGCTGGCCACGCATTACAGCGTCTTCGCCGACAAGATTTTCAATTCGACCGTGGACGGTATCGCGTCCGGCGTGCTCGCGCGCCGGGGCAACGTCTGGCTCGCGAACATCCCCAACCTCTGGCTGCTCCGCGACAACGACGGCGACGGCAAAACCGACGGGCCGACCGATGTGCGCAAGCCGCTGCTGACGGGCTTCGGCGTGCGCGTGGGTTTCCTCGGCCACGATTTGCACGGCCTGCGCATCGGGCCGGACGGCAAGCTCTACTTCAGCATCGGCGATCGCGGCGCGAACGTGCAGTCGCTCGAAGGCAAGACCGTCGCGAACACCGAGGCTGGCGCGATTTACCGCTGCAACCAGGACGGCAGCGATTTGGAAATCTTCCACCACGGCCTGCGCAACCCGCAGGAGCTGGCCTTTGACGAGTTCGGTAATCTCTTCACCGGCGACAATAACTCCGACGGCGGCGACCCGGCGCGCTGGGTCTATGCGGTCGAAGGTGGCGACACGGGCTGGCGCATCGGCTGGCAGTTCATCGAGAGCGCGCCGTGGACCACGCGTCGCGGCCCGTGGCTCGGCGAGCGGATGTGTTTCCCGGAGGACCGCGCCGCGCACATCCTGCCGCCGCTGGCGAACATCGCCAATGGCCCCAGCGGCCTCGCTTACTATCCCGGCACCGGCCTGCCCGCGAAATACGACGGCCATTTCCTGCTCTGTGACTTCAAGGGGGCCAGCACCGCGAGCGGCATCTGGAGCTTCAAGATGCAACCCAAGGGCGCGAGCTTCGATTTGGTCGAGAAGGAGCAGTTCATCTGGAACACGCTCGTGACCGACGTGGACTTCGGCTACGACGGCCACGTTTATTTCTCCGACTGGATCGAGGGCTGGGCCATGACGGGCAAGGGCCGCGTTTACCGCATTTCCGACCCCGCCACGGTCAAAAGCGCGGACGAGGTGAAGGCCATCTTTGCCGGCGATTTCACGAAGCGCTCGGTGAACGAACTCAAGGGCCAACTCGCCCACCGCGATATGCGCGTGCGGCAGGAAGCGCAGTTCACGCTCGTGGAGAAGGGCACGGACGGACAACGCGCGCTGGCGGAAACCGCCGCGTCGGGCAAATCGCTGCAAGCGCGTGTCCACGGCATTTGGGGGCTGGGGCAGGTCGTTGGGTCCAAAGTCCAAAGTCCGAAGTCCAAAGTCCAAAGCCTCGCGGCGCTTCGTCCTTTGCTGGCCGATGCGGAAGTCGAAGTGCGGGCGCAGGCTGTGAAGGTTCTCGGAGACGCGCGCGATGCGGCGGCGGGCGCGGCCATCACGGCGCTGCTCGGCGATGCTAGCTCGCGTGTGCGCCACTTGGCTGCGATTGCCATCGGCAAGATTCGTGTGCCTGCGGCCGTGCCTGCGCTGGTCGCGCTCCTTGCTGACAACGCGGACAAGGACGCCGTGCTCCGCCACTCCGGCGTGATGGGCCTGCTCGGTTGTGCGGACGCGCGGACCATCGCCGCGCTCAAGTCACACGCGTCGCCCTCGGTGCGCGTCGCCGCCGTGGTCGCGCTGCGCCGCTTGGAGCGCGCGGAAGTCAGCCAGTTCCTCGCGGATGCCGATGGCCGTGTGGTCCTCGAAGCCGCCCGGGCCATCAGCGAGATTCCCATCGCCCAAGCGCTGCCCGCACTCGCCGCGTTGCAGCCAGATTTCGGCAAGCTGACGGCCGAGCAACGGCCCGCGCTGGCCCGCCGCATCCTCAGCGCGAATTACCGCCTCGGCGACGCCGCTTCAGCCACGCGTCTCGCGGGCATCGCGGCCAACGCGAACATCCCCGACGCCGCGCGCGCGGAAGCCCTCGACCTGCTCGCCGAGTGGGCCAAGCCCTCGGGTCGCGACCGCATCACCGGCCTCTGGCGTCCGCTCCCCACGCGCGATGCGAAGCTCGCCGCTGCTGCCGCGAAGCCCGTGCTCGCAACCGCATTGCGCACCGGCGCGACGCCCGTCCGCCTCGCCGCCGTGAAGGCCGCGACCCAACTCGAAGTGGCCGAGGTGAGCCCGGTTCTTTTTGAACTCGTCTCCGACGCGAAGGCTGACACCGGCGTGCGCGTGGGCGCGTTGAACCGCCTCGCCGCCGTGAACGACGCACAGCTCTCCGCCGCGCTCGAAGTCGCCGCGACGGACAAGGCCGAACCGCTGCGCATCGCCGCCACGAGCATCCGCGCGAAGACCGGCAAAGGCAGCGCGGTTGCCCCGCTGAAGGCTCTCCTCTCGACTGGCACGATGGGCGAAAAGCAGAACGCCATCGCCACTCTCGGCGGCATCCCCGGCGCGGAAGCGGATGGCGTGATTGCCGCGCTCGTGAACGACCTCGTGTCTGGCAAGCTCGCGCCGGAGCTACAGTTGGAACTTCTCGAAGCGGCCGACAAGCGCACGGATGCCAACGTGAAGTCCGGCCTCGACAAGTTCAAAGCCCAGCGGCGCGCCGACGACATTCTCTGGAGCTACCGCCCGACACTCGCCGGCGGCAGCGCGGCCAGCGGCAAAAAGATTTTCCTCGAACGCGTCGAGGCCTCCTGCGCCCGCTGCCACAAGGTGGGTCCCGACGGCGCTGAAGTGGGGCCGACGCTGGATGGCATCGCGGCCAAGCAGACGCGCGAGTATCTGCTGGAGTCGCTCGTCGCGCCGAATGCGAAGATTGCGCCCGGCTTCGAGAGCCTGACGGTGGTGCTGAAGGACGGGCGGAACTTCGCCGGCGTCAACAAACCGGGCGGCCCCGACGAGGTGGTCATCAATTCGCCGGAGGATGGCGTGATGAAGTTCAAGAAGTCGGACATTGCCAGGATTCAGAAGGGCCAATCGGCGATGCCGGAAACGATGATTCTCGTGCTCTCCAAGCGCGACATCCGTGACCTCGTGGAGTTTCTGGCGTCCCTCAAGTAGTCGCAGGCTTCAGCCTGCGTTTCAACGAACCTCGATTCGCAACCTGAAGGTTGCACTACGGTCGCTACGAGCGCGCAGCTTTCTTCACCCGGTGGGCCTTCGTCTTCGCGATGTAGGCCACCGCATCGGGCGTTTTGCAGTCCGTGTCTCCGTGGTCCACTTCGACTGTGCCGATGCGTTTCGCGGCGGTGATGGCGAGTTTTTCCAGTTGGTCGTTGCGGACGCCGATGGCGATGAGCGCGCCATTCATCGCGTAACGCACGCAGTTTTGCGCGCCGTGGATGTCGCGTTCGATGGTCTTGAGCAAGGCGGAGAACTTCGCGTCCGGCAAAGTCGAGTTCATCGCCAACCTCGCCACCACATCCCAGCCTGTCACAGCCACGAACTCACGCGCATCCGCGCACCACTTCGTCGCCACGGACTCCGCCAGTGCGGAGCTGGCGGCGAAATTCGAAAGAGCCCCTGCGATGCCGCGGTTGTCGCAGTCCGTCACCCACGCGTCCAGCAGCTTGGCCGTCGCCTGCTGCGGGTCGGCGATCATCGTGGCGAGCAAGCGCGCGTCAAGCCAACCCGAGGCCCATAGCTCGAGGGCGAGCGTGTGGTCGCGCTTGATTTGCTTCGTGAGCTTGCCCAGGAAGGAGAAGCTGACGCCGAACATCTTGGGGCCGGCGCCGTGGCGGGCGTAGGTCTTACGGGTTTGGGCCGAACCGGCGGCTTCGAGTCGCTGGAGGGTTTTGGAAAGTGTCATGGGGGCAGTTTAGTTGGGTTTGATTTAAGGCCGCGTTGGACCGAATTCAAGTCGGCGAAAAGCGACTTTCGTTTGTTCATGCAAACTCAATCTCGACAACTTAGAGTTCGTGCGGGAAAGTTGCTTTGCCAAAGATTACCGATGCGCACCGGACAAGAACTCATCAAGGCAACGAAACCGTATGCCCACGACAATACCTCTCGAAGCTGGTGGTATTTCCTCTCCACTGCGGCGCTGCTGCTGGCCACGCTTGCCGGGACTCTTTGGAATTACTCCTTCAGCGCCAAGCTGCTTTGCAGCGTGTTCGCGGGTCTGCTGATCCTCCGGCTGTTCGTGATCTACCACGATCAACAGCACCACGCGATTCTGCCCCGGTCCTTCCTTGCGGAGATTCTCATGCGCGTGTTCGGCATCCTCTCCCTGAGCGCGAGCAGCATCTGGCGCAACTCGCACAACCACCACCACAACCACAACTCCAAGCTGCGCGGCTCGCACATCGGCTCGTTCCCGATCATGACGAAGGCGCAGTTCCTCAAGACCACTCGGGGCAAGCGCTTTTGGTATCTCTTCGCCCGGCATCCGCTGACCATCCTGTGCGGTTACGTCACTGTGTTCCTGATCGGCATGTGCATCACGCCCTTCGTAACCAACCCGCGCAAGCACTACGACTGCCTCATCGCCCTGCTGCTGCACGTCGCGATTGGCGTCGTGCTCTACCTGACGCACGGCTGGCAGGGAGTGCTACTGGCGCAGACCCTCCCGCACTTCATCACCTTCGCGATTGGCTCCTACCTGTTTTACGCGCAGCACAATTTTCCGACCGTCTCGTTCACCGACCATGCCGGCTGGACCTACGAAAAGGCTGCCTTGGACTCGTCGAGCTACATGAGAACGAGCCGCCTCATGGCGTGGTTCACCGCAAACATCGGCTACCACCACATCCACCATCTGAACGCGCGCATCCCCTTCTACCGGCTGCCGGAAGTGTTGCGCGAGATGCCGGAGTTGCAGGCGGCCAAGACCACTTCCTTCCATCCCATGGAAGTCATCCGCTGCCTCCGCTTGAAAGTGTGGGACACCGAGACGCAGCGCATGGTCGGACTGCCGCGCTGATCAGGACTCGGCAGCCGCCGTGGGCCTAGAAATTTACCAGAAGCACCTCAAGGAGGCGTCAGATTCTTGCCTCACTTTTCTTGGCAAGAATGTTCGGTGGAACACAAACCCGCGATTACTCTTGCTCTGAATCTCAAAAAGTCTTCAATACGCGCCGTTCGTTGCGCACGTGGTGGAATTGGCAGACACGCTACTTTGAGGTGGTAGTGCCGAAAGGTGTGCAGGTTCAAGTCCTGCCGTGCGCACCAAACTTTTTCCCGACAGCTTGGCGGCCCCTCATTCCTTCTCCAACCTTTCCTGCTCCAGCTTTACCACGCTCTTGTGAGCCACACAGCGGTGTAGCAGGGGGAGAGCTGAGGTTGATGGTTGAGAGGCGGCTGGGCGCGACTATCTCAGTGCGCCGAGAACGCTGAAGCGTGGACCCCAAGGGAATCCTTCGGAATACCCAATGCTGAACCCCTCTTCGTCCCTTCTCACTTCTCCGCCAGCAGCTTCTCCACCTTCTTCTCCAATCCCTCGCGCGCGTTCACGTCCACGAGGTGGCCCTTCTTGTCCACGAGCCACATCGTCGGGATGGAGCTAACGCCGTATTCCTTCGCGTAGCGGTTCTCGTCCTTCTCGGACTCGAAGTGCTGCGGCCAGGGGAGCTGCTTGTGCTTCACCATCGCCTGCAGCGCCGCCTTGTCGTCGTCTAGGCTGATGCCGATGACCTCGAAGCCTTTCGGGTTGAGCTTTTCGTAAGTCGCCTTGATGTGCGGAATCTCCGCGACGCACGGCCCGCACCACGTCGCCCAGAAATCAATGAGCACGACCTTCCCCTTGAGCTTGGCGAGATCGACCTTGCGGCCGTCCAGCGCGGTGAACTGGATGTCCAGCGGCTTGCCCACGCGCTCGGATTTCTTGAGCAGCACGGCGGCGGCCTCCTTCACCTGCGGCTCGGCTCCGCTGGCGGCAATCTCCCGCGCGAGCGCGGCGGCCTTCGCGCCTTCCGAGCGCATGGCGACGGCGTAGAGCATCTCGAAGACTTCCTTGCGCTCGGGAAATTCCTTCTGCAGCGCGCGCGCGCCTTTCTCAAATTCCTCGAGCATCGCCGCCATGCCCTCGCTCTGCTTCAGGCCGGCCTTGCGGTCCACGGTCTGCATCCGCAGGCGGAACTTGCCCTCGGCGTCGAGCTTCGGGTCGGCGTGCATCTCGGCCTCCACCGTGTCGAGTTGGGCCAGCCGTGAGGTGTCACCGCGGCGGACGGCGCTGGAGAGAAGCTGCTGCCGCTGCTCGCGCACCGCGGTGGCCTTGGCGTGCGTGGGGAAGCGCGTGGTGAACTCGGCGGCGAGATCCGCCGCGCGGATGGCGGCCTCGGCCTGCTTCACGCGAAACGCGGCGAGCTCCTCCGGCGTGGGGATGCGCCCCTGCCACTCGGCGGGCGACGCGGGCGGCGCGGCGGCTGTTTCCAGATGCGCCAAGAGTGTGGTGGCATCCGCGGGGGCTTGCGCGGGCGCGGGACCGCTGGCGAGGGCGAGCAGCAGCGTGGTGGCGAGGGCGATGAGGGCGGTTCGTTTCATGATGGTGTTTGGACGGGCGGGCGGAAGGGTTATTCCCCGCCCCTTTCGGGGGCAACGGGGGCAAAACCCTGAAGCTTCAGCCGCAGCAACTGAAGGCGGCGCGGATTGTCGGCCACGGACAAGTCGGCTTCACGCTGGCCGACGGGCGGGTGCGCGAGCGCAGTTTCCAACGCAGCGCAGAGAGACACGACTTCGGAGGGCGCGAGTGTCACCACGGGTTTGTTCTCCTCCTGATCGAGGCGCACCGCCTTGCGCGCAAACTCCAGCAGCACGGCGCACGGCTCGAGGCACGGGATGAGGCTCTTCGCGTCCGCTGCATCGGGCGCGAGGCTGTTCACAGTCCAGAGGCGGCGCTTGAGGCAGAAGCGAGCATCGCAGCACGCGCGGATGACCCCCGAGGCCTGCGTGTCGGAGGGCATCGTCGTGATGCGATACATCCCGGTCTGGCGCGCGGTGAACTCGCGGTAGTGCGTGACCGGGGGCGCGGGCTGCTGTGCGGCAAACCCGTCGGCAACCGCGCCGGGGTAAAGCTGGTTCAAGGCGAAGTCCAGTTCCGCCTCGGAGGCGACGTAGCACCGCCAGCCCGTGCGGAGATTCGGCGCGGCCTTGATGGGGCGGAAGGCTCCGGCGGCAGTGTGGTTCGCCAATGCCCGCAGCGCGGCGACGGCCACGGGCTGCAAACCTTCCGTCGCCTCGCGGTCGCTGACGTGGCACAGCGTAAACCCCGTCGTCTGTCGGCGGATAAGCACCTGTGCCAGCTCCAGCTCGGCTGCGAGCGCGGCGCAGAATGAGGTGAGCGCGGGGTTGTTCACGGCAGTCATGACGGCGCGCAGGCTAGGCCAACCGGGAGGAATGCCAACCCAAATGCCTCACGGCCTCAGGACGATTTTGCCCGCGAGCGCCCCGGACTGTTGCAGCGTGCTCTCCTCCTGCAAGCGATGCGCGGCAGCGGCTTGGGCGAGCGGCAGCACGCGGTCGATATTCGCGCGCACCTTGCCCTCGGCGAGCCAGCGGTTCAGGTCGGCGGCGCAGGGGCGCTGCTCCTCCGGTGTGGCGTTGAACATCGCGAAGCCGTGCAGCGAGCAGTCCTTCACGTAGAAGGGCCCGACCGGAAAGACGGGTCGCGCCTCGCGCCCGGCCATCAGGACGAAGCGCCCGCGCGGCGCAAGCAGGGGCACGGCGCGGTCGAAGTCGGGTTCGCGTTGCGTCTCCCAGAAGACGTTCACGCCTGCGGGCGAGAATTCCTTCACGGCGGCGGCCACGTCTTGGGTGCGGTGGTTGAGCGCGAGGTCCGCGCCGAGGGAACGCGCCTTCGCCACACGCTCGTCGCTGCCGGCGGTGGCGATGACACGTGCGCCCGCCGCCTTGGCGAGTTGCACGACCATCGAGCCGACGCCGCCCGCGCCGCCGTTGACGAAGACCGTTTCGCCCACCTGCAGCCGGGCCTTCGCGAACAACCCGAGGTGTGCCGTGATGCCGACGAGCGCGATGGCCGCCGCGTCTTCGTCGCGCACGGCAGCGGGCGTGAGGTTTAGCCAGCGTTCCTCGACGCAGGCGAATTCTGCAAAGCTGCCTTGGCGGCCGAAGAGGCCTTGGTTCGAGCCCCACACGCGGTCGCCGGGCTGGAAGCGCTGTGTCTCCGTGCCGACGGCCTCGACCACACCCGCGAGGTCACAGCCGATGATGAAGGGCGTCGGGAGATTCATCTTCACCATGCCCGCGCGGACGTAGGTATCAATCGGGTTGACCGCGACGGCGCGCACGCGGACGAGCACTTCGCCGGAGCGAGGTTGAGGTTGCGGGAGGTCGGCGAACTGGATGCCCTCGGCGGGACAGGGAGCGGTGATGAACGCAGCTTTCATGGGGCGAGGCTACGAAGGGAGCGGAAATTCCAAAAGGCCGAACTCACAGCGACGGCCACTTGGGCGGCTGCCACGGCAATCCGACCGCGATGCCAATGAGATCGAGGATGACGTAATTCCAGACGAGATAGGTGAGGCTGCCGCCGAGCAGCACGAGCAGCGTGGTGTTGCGAATGCGATTCCGCTCGCGTCGAGCGGCGTCGAGCGTGCAGATGCCGCGGCGGCGGAAGTAGAGGACCAGCCCGGCGGCCACGAGCGCGAGGCTCACCGCGTAGAGCACGTAGCGCATCGGTCCCCAGTAGAGCCGGTCGGAGAGCGCCGCCGCCGTGCTGACGGAGGCGAGTCCAAAGAGCACGAGCACCACGCTGGGCAGGCAGCACAGGCTGGCGACGACTGCGCTGGACAGCACGAGGCCCAGCAGCGCGCGCCAGTTCTCTCGCGGGGCCGGCGGGGGGTCGGGGGGTTTGTCTGGATCGTGCAAGCAGGCAAGGCTGTTGGTCGGGCGATGTTTCGTCGAGTCCAGTTTGATCCCGGACGCGAGCGCGCGGTGGGGCTGAGATGACCTCTGCCGCAGCTACTGGTTCGTGAAGAGTTCCCAATCTCCAACTTGAGCGAGGAGCCGGAGCGGCTTGCCACGCGCGAGCGGGCGGGAGCTGGTGAAGGTTCCTTTGAACCCGACCACAATCACGCGCTGCTGGCCCGCTAGCAGATTGCTGAAAATGGCGTCGTCCTTCAGCACGCGGTCGCCGAAGCGCGCGCGGTTGCCGGGAAACTCGAAAGGCATCCGGTGCTCCGGCAGGCCGGACAGATAAGGCCTCCGCTCCGCGCTGATGACCGGGTGCGCGTAGAAGGGCAGGCCTTGCGGGATGCGGTGGCGCACGATGAGCATGTCGCCCTCGCGGAACTCGCGTTTCAAGGCGAGGCCCAGCGGCTTGAGCGTCTGGTTGCTGCGCAGTTCCGTCTCCACCAGCGGCGTGAGCGCCACCACGATGAAGAGCGAGATCGCGGTCAGACCGCACGCCCATCGCGCGCACAGCGCCGCGGACCACTTGCGGCTCTCCCATGCGACCACGATCAGCAGCAGCGCAGCGGCGAACGGCGTGAACCTGACCCAAAGCTGGTCACGAACCTTGAAGACAAACCAGCACACGATTGGAAAGGCAATCAACGGCAGCACTGCACCGGCGGGAAGAGCGCGCCAGATCCACGCCGAAGCGCCGGACTCCGACCCCGCGTGTTGCGACACAGGCGAACTCGCTGGGTCAGAGACCGGCGCTCCAAAGGCCGGCCACCGCAGCACCACCAGCGCCGCGAGCGCGGGGAACATCGGCAAGATGTAGTGCATCAGCTTGGCGCTGTTCACCGAGAAGAGCACGAAAGTGAAGCCCGCCCAGACGCTTAAAAGCAGCCATGCCTCTTGCGTCCGCGTGTCCAGCGAGCGCCAGTGTGCACGCCGCCAGAGCCAGCCCAGCAGCGGCGTCCACGGCAGAAAGCCGGCGGCGAGCACGGGCAGGAAAAACCAGAATGGCTGCGCGCGGTTCTTGGCTGCCGCCTGCATCGCGTGGCCGACGACCTGCCCTTTGACCATAAACTCGAACGAGTTCGGCAAGCTCTCCCAGACCATCAGAAACCACGGCAGCGCCAGCGCGGTGAAGAGCGTCGCGCCCGCGAGCGCGCCGAAGAGCAGGATGCTCAGACGCGGGGCCGCCGTCCCGCGCCGCCACCACACCAACGCGCAAAAGGCGACGAGCGGAATCACGAGTGCAATCGGCCCCTTGGTCAGCGCGCCGCCGGCCATCGCGGCCCACGCGGCCAGTTGCCAGCCGAAGCTCCGCCGAGCCGCCAGCGCACGGGCATCGCCGGCCGGGTCAGGTTCATCCTCAACGAACGCCGCTGCCTGCTGACCGCTGCCTGCTGACCGCTCTTCCAACGCATCCAAGCTCCGCCAGCTTCGCCAGAAAAAGTAAATGGCCCACGCGATGAACTGCGTGAGGAAGATGTCCGTCGTCAGCATCCGCGCCATCACCCAGTAGAGCATGGACGTGGCGAGGATGAGCACGCTCCAGCGCGCCGCCGCCGCACCCGCGACCGAGCGCACGAGGAGGAACGTGGCCCACGCCGCGCTGAGGCCCGCGAGCGCCAGCGGCAGGCGCACGGCCCATTCGTTCACGCCGAAGACCGCGAGCGACGCGGCGACGGCCCAATAGGTGAAGGGCGGCTTGTCCAAATGCGGCACATACCAGATGTGCGGCACGAGCCAGTTGCCGGTCTCGACCATCTCGCGGGCGATCTCGGCGTAGCGGCCCTCGTCCGGCTCGTTCAGTGAGCGCGTGCCAAGCAGGCCGGCGAAGAGCAGAAGCACGAAGGGCAGGAACCACCACGGCGGGCGTTGGTCAGAGTCGGCGTGCGGCACGGCGCAATTTTAGCGGGTGGAGAGGGGAAGCGGAAGCGATGAGTTGCGGGAAGTAAGTTGGCATCTCATGAACTGCTCTGCGCAGCAGCCTGAAAATCAGCGCATAGGGTGAGCAAAAAGGATGGCTCGGCCCTCGTGGGTCGGGCAAGCGGGGGGGGCGCAACGGGTTGAATTCGGACGGTGCGCAACACCCAACTAATAGTGGTTGCGGGCATGAAATAACCATTGTCGGGAAAGTGGAATCCCGATAGATTTCTGGGCGTCTCGAAGTCAGGTTGACACACCGTCTCCAAGCGGTCTTTTCCGGTGGGTTTGCTCTGCCTCGCGACGCCATTTTACTGAACAATGTCCGCTGAATCCCAGACCTACGACGCCTCAAAACTCAGCCAGCTCAAGGGCCTCGAAGCCGTCCGTAAAAAGCCCGGCATGTATATCGGCGGCACGGACGAGCGCGCGCTGCATCACTGCGTGTCCGAGGTGCTGGACAACTCGGTGGACGAACATTTGGCGGGGCATTGCACCCTGATCGAGGTGACGATCCATGTGGATGGCTCGATCTCGGTCCGGGACAACGGGCGGGGCATCCCGGTGGACATCAACAAGGACAGTGGCCTGCCGGGCGTGGAGCTGGTGCTGACGACGTTGCACTCCGGCGGCAAATACGGGCAGGGCGGCTACAAGTTTTCCGGCGGCACCCACGGCGTCGGTGCGAAGTGCGTGAACGCGGTGAGCGAGTGGTTCGAGGTCGAGGTCACGCGCGATGGCAATGTGCATCACATGGAGTTCGAGCGCGGGCACACGATGAAGAAGCTCGCGGTGATCGGGAAGGCGAAGGGGTCGGGCACGTTCATCACGTTCAAGCCAGACCCGGAGATTTTTCGTGAGACGGTCGAATACAAGCCGGAGATCATCACGCAGCGGCTGCGGGAGTTGGCGTTTTTGAACAGCGGGTTGGAGATCACGTTCCTCGACGAGCGCAAGGCGAGCGGCGAGCGGGAGAAGTTTTTTTACAAGGACGGGATCGAGGAGTTCGTGAAGCAGCTCAACAAGAGCAAGACGCCGATTCATCCCAAGCCGATTTCCTTCCGCAAGGAGTCGTCGGTGGAGACGCCGGACAAGAAGGTGGAGATCCATGTGGACGTGGTGCTGCAATACAACGACAGCTACAACGACCAGGTGCTCTGCTACACGAACACGATTCACAATCCCGACGGCGGGGCGCACCTGACGGGGTTCCGCAGCGCGATGACGCGGGCGATCAACCAATACGCGAAGTCGAACGACCTGCTGAAGGACAAGGACCCGCAGATCACGGGCGACGATGTGCGCGAGGGCCTGACGGCGGTGGTCTCGATCAAGCACAGCGATCCGAAGTTCGAGTCGCAGACGAAGGTGAAGCTGATCTCGCCGGAGGTGGACAGCATCGTGGGTTCGGTGAGCTACGAGGGGTTGATGAGTTACTTCGATGCGAATCCGCCCGTGGCGAAACGCATTTTGGACAAGGCGCTCAATGCGGCGCGCGCCCGTGAAGCGGCCCGCAAGGCCCGCGAGGCCGTGCGCAAGACGGCGCTGACGGGTGGGGGCTTGCCGGGCAAACTGGCCGATTGCTCGGACCGCGACCCAGTGAACACGGAGTTGTATATCGTCGAGGGCGACTCGGCAGGCGGCTCCGCCAAGCAGGGCCGCGACCGAAAGTTCCAGGCCATTCTCCCGATCCGAGGCAAGCTGATCAACGTGGAGAAGGCGCGCCTAGACAGGGTGCTTCAGAACAACGAAATCCGGACGATGATCACGGCCATCGGCACGGGCATCGGCGATGGCGAGGGGGAGGGCGCGTTCGACCTGAACAGGCTGCGCTACCACAAGATCATCATCATGACGGACGCCGATGTGGACGGCTCGCACATCCGGACGCTGCTGCTGACGTTCTTCTACCGGCAGATGCACCAACTCGTGAAGCAGGGGTTCGTCTATATCGCGCAGCCGCCGCTCTACTCGATCACGCGCAAGAAGCGCACGGACTACGTGGACGACGACAATCAGCTCAATCGCATCCTGCTGCAAAACGGCACGGAGGAAGTGCGCTTGAAGAATCTGGCCGACGGGCGCGAGTTCACGCCGAAGCAACTGGAGGAAATCCTCACGCTGCTGGAGTCGCTGGACAAATACGCGACCTTCATCAAGCGGCAGGGCGGGGACTTCGCGAACTATGTGGAGCAGCGCGACGTGGACCACGCCTTCCCCGTTTACCTCATCAAGGTGCGCGAAGGAAATGAGGAGACGGTCCATTACTTCGAGAATCTCGCCGCGGTGGAGCAGTTCAAGACCGAGAACCCCGACCTGTATGGCGACGGCGAGGTGCGCGAACTGGCCGAGAAGGCGCGCAAGCAATCGCGCCGTGTGGTGGGCGTGGACTTGCACTTGGAGAGCAAGGCCATCGGCGATCTGCTCGGCAAGCTGGCGAAGAAGGGCCTTGCCGTGGACCACTACGCCGCACAAGACAAGCCGCTGTTCGAGTTGACCGAAGGCGAGGGCGAGCGTGCGAACGTGAAGCCGCTGTTCTCCATTCCCGAAATCCTCGAAGGTGTGAAAGCGGTCGGCAAGAAGGGCATTCAGATTTACCGCTTCAAGGGTCTGGGCGAAATGGACGCGAAGGAACTCTTCGAGACCACGATGAACCCGGTGAAGCGCAAGCTCCTGCGCATCGACCTCACCGACGCCGTCGAGGCCGAGGAGATGTTCGTGCGCCTCATGGGCGACGAGGTTGAGCCGCGCCGGCAGTTCATCGAGGACAACGCGCTCAACGTGCGGAATCTGGACGT
>Ga0208960_1000621_pt1 | contig 19819 bp, 17 predicted proteins | sample GreLakmeON33MSRF_FD_187703 | JGI IMG/M metagenome (GOLD analysis project Ga0208960, IMG submission 187703) | Freshwater lentic microbial communities from great Laurentian Lakes, MI, USA - Great Lakes metaG ON33MSRF (SPAdes) | ecosystem: Environmental > Aquatic > Freshwater > Lake | place: Great...
GCCAAGTGCCATGCACGCCAAATGAAGAGCCGAAGTCGCACTATTTACGGCGGTTGCCGTCGCTACTCCGCAATAGTCCCTAATCGTCTGCTCGAAAACTGGCACCATTGGGCCTTGGGTTAAATAGTCAGACTGTAAAACCTCAACGACAGCCTTGATGTCTGCCGCAGTTATCTCTTGTCGACCATATGGAATTGTCATCGGGGGCCCCAAACGCTTTATTTAACGATACAAGCGCAGGGCACGTAGGTCTTGTAAGCCTGATTAATACTTGACTAAATTAGTCGGGTATCTGTATATGCTGGGGCGCATGACAAAGCGCTTTCCTTTTCCGAATCCAGCCAATGAAACATCAGCCCGACTTGTGGCCGCAGGTGTTGTTTTAATCAGCACAACATTTCTGCTCACCAATTCAACGCTCGTGCTCGTCGCGCTCGCATACGGGTTCGCTGCACGAGTTGCTGCTGGCCCAGCATTCAGTCCACTCGCGATATTCGTGACACGCGTTGTCACACCAAAATTAAATTTCAACCACAAATTTGTGCCTGGCCCACCAAAAAGGTTTGCCCAAACAATTGGATTAGTTTTTTCGTCGTCGGCTCTGTTGCTCGCGCTTCTCGACTTCTCACTGGCTGCGAAACTTGTTATAACTGGCTTAATTTTCGCCGCCCTGCTTGAGTCGGTGTTTGCGATTTGTCTGGGTTGCATTGCATTTAGTTATTTAATGAAACTCGGCGCGATCCCCGAAAGTGTTTGCGAATCTTGCAATGATATTTCTTTGCGCGCACTCGCCTAGCTAGTTCTAAGTTACTTCGTTAACACGTAATCTTTCAGATCTGCATCGTGAGTCATTGCCCAATAGTCAACAAACCGCCACGGCATTGGCGAAAATATTCGACCTTGCGAGTTTTTGTACCAACTATCCATGCCCGGGTGTGACCAAACAAGTTGATCATGCTCATCGTCGACTGCTTTGTTATAGGCATCATGAACTTCAGGGCGCACGTCAACTGACGAAACTTGCGACTCAATCATCTGCGTGATGCAACTCGTGACATATCGCATTTGGCATTCAGCTTGAAAGATCACACTGCCGCCATGGGCCACATTGGTGTTTGGTCCATACAAGCAAAACAAATTCGGAAAGTTCGGCATCGTCATACCTTTATACGCGCGCGGATTATCGTCTCCCCAAGTTTCACGCAATGTGATGCCGTTGCGGCCCGTCACCGCTACCGAAGCAAGCATCTTGCCGGCCTCAAAACCAGTCGCCAAAATTATTACATCGACTTGGCGCGACGAACCGTCGAGGGCAACTATCTGATTGCCCTCAATATGATCTACTCCAGACGCAACCAGTTCAACATTTTCACGCTTGAGAGATTTATACCAATCGTTATCAACGAGAATTCGTTTGCCATACGGCGGATAGTCGGGCAAAGTTTTATTTACTAAATCAGCGTGACCATCAAGTTGTGCGAGCAAATATTCAGTGAGTTGTACTCGATGTTTATCGTTGCGTGAATTCATTGATCTCTGCAGATGCGGCCAAGTTTCATCTCGGCGCAGAGTTGGCAATAAACCATCTCCAAATCTCCAGAAAAGACCAAAGCGATACCAGTCAAAATAGAACGGTATGTTCTCGAACAGCCACATCGTTTGTGGTTTGACATCACGGTGGTAGTCGTTACTCGGTCGCACCCATTGCGGTGACCGCTGAAAAATTGTCACATCGCTGGCTTGCGACGCAACCGTACGCAAAATCTGCATCGCACTGGCCCCAGTGCCGATTATCGCCACACGCTTGCCAGAGAGATCAACATCGTGACGCCACTGTGCCGAATGAAAGCAAGGGCCAGTGAAAGATTCAAGGCCCTTAATGAAAGACTTCTTTGGTCGATTGAGTTGCCCGACCCCAGAGATAACTACGTTGGCTCGAGACTCGCGCAACTGGCCGTGCCGATCGCGCAACACAACCTTCCATGTTTTAGACGCTTCATCCCATGTCGTAGATACGACTTCAGTGTTCAAACTAATACGGTCAGCAACTTTGAATTTTTCGGCAACTGACTTGCAGTAATTTAAAACATCAATTCGTTTTGAAAAGTAGCGAGGCCAACGATGATTTGGCGCAAATGTGAACGAATAAAAATGATTCGGGGTATCAACCCCTGCTTCTGGATAATCATTCACGAGCCAAGTGCCGCCGATCTCGGCATTTGTATCCGCCATTATCCAGCGAATTCCAAGTTGATCAAGTTTGATCGCCGCACAAATACCAGAAAATCCGGCGCCGATTATCAGCACATTAAAATCTGCAAGAGTTTCGTGTGGAACTGCTAATGGCTTCTTCCAACTGACATCCCGAGGGATAAAACCCATCGCCTCCATCATCATCGGCGCATACTCTGGCTCAACTTCTTCAGCCACACAAAGACTCATCATTTTTGTAAACAATTCAGTGTTGGGTGGCGATGGCATCTCTCGTTGACCAGCAGATATTTCGCCAAGCACGGTCACGAGCGCGTCACGAATTTGTTGTTGTGCCGATTCGGCGATGCCACCAGACTCATCTGCGAATAAATTTGTATCTCGCTTCGGCAAAAAAGGCTCTCGCAGCCATGATTCGTCACCAGTTATCTGAACCAAACACATCAACAGTGTCGGTATTGATGCTTCGTCAAATGCTTCGGCGAGGCTGTACTCCATCAGGTCATGTAATTCGGCACAAAGTCTTGATCGGTAATCGCTGGTCGGTCAAAACGAAATGGATGAATTGCACTTCGTGTTGTGCCAGTTAGCGCACGCTCTGCAAGCGATCTTCCAAACCACGACGCGAATTTGAAACCGTGGGCTGAACCTAGACCAACTTGTAAACCAGGATGACCAGGGACTGTGTCAAGTACGAAGTCTCGATCTCTGGTCAACGTGTATAGACAAGTTTTGACTCGCGGCGCTGTCGTGCCAACCATTGCTGGCAAAGTTTGCCCAAGAAAATTAGTTAAGCGTTGTAAAGCGGCATCATCAGTCTCAAAACTACGAGTGCGGGCTGTGGTTGGTTGTCCCCCAACATCTTCTGCTGCTTTGACTGCTGCAAGATCTCCATAAACAGGAAACCCATAAAAAGACGGATTGTCCATCCATATCCAAACCGGAAACGAACCGATTGCGAAACTTTTGAGGTCTGTGTCTGGTGTCGGATAATAAACAACTTGCTCGCGAGTCACCTCAAGTGGAATCTGAACATCCAGATCCTTAAGAAGTTCATTTGTCCAACCATCGGCACACATGATTACCGAGCCTGTGCGATAGATGCAGTCTCTAGTTACAACTGTTAGATCGCCGGCACCATCGCTGATGATTTTTTCTACGGCCACACCTGCATAAAGTTCGACACCACGCTTTGCTGCCAAACGATGGTGAGCAGAGGTGCCTTTTATCGCGGGCGCAATGCCGGTGTCTGCTTGCGATAACGCGACGACATCACTTTTTAATTTGAATTGTGGATATCGACGCATTGTCTCTGATGCATCTAAAACTTCATATGCAACGCCAACCTCATCAAGACTTTTTGTATAACTAGTAATTGGAATCGCCGAATTATTTGGAAATAAATCAATTCCGCCGGTGCGAACTACGAGTTCTTCGCCTGCCTCTGATGAAACTGCATCCCAAGTCTCATAAGCCTCACTAGCCAAACGCACATATTCTGTTGTGTGATACGAATATCGAATAATTCTTGAGTGGTCATGACTTGCGCCTTTATCATGACCGAGTTCAAATTGTTCAAGACCAACGATCACATCATCTCGTCCAGCCTCTTGACCCAACCTCGCCAACCAGTAGGCCGCGCCAGATCCCAAGCCGCCTAAACCGATGACAAGGTGGTCGACGGTTCGATTTGTTTTCACTTTTCGCCCATCTCGGTTCGCCACCATTCTCGAATATCCAAACTTGGATTTTCCATTTTGGCAAATAACCCCTGAGTGAAAAATTTAGAAGTCATTCCGCGTTGCACACGCTCACAAATATTCCAGTCTTGCAAGTTCACAACGTGCCAAAAATCAAATGCATCGCTCGGATCAAAATCAAGTTGCGCAATTTGATCAGGATGAAACAACAAATCAAAGACAATCGTCGTGTGTGCCGGGCCGTTGGGCCAAAGCACGAAAGATGCAACATGATCGCAAGCCAACGACAACCATAGATTCGGATAGACAAGTTCGCCTTTGTGATTTACGAGTTCGGCAGCCGACAAACCAGCGAATGGCTTTCGTGTTGTTGTGCCGCTAGACGTAAATGTGTAGGCGCCTTCGCGATGCGGTACACCATCAATCCAATCTAAATCTGAGCCTCCGCCTTGTCGAAACGAAGGAACCAAATCACAAAGTTCTGGGTGCACTGGTCCACAGTGATAACACTCGTTGTAATTTTCTGCCAAGACCTTCCAGTTAGCGCCAACTTGATAGGTAAATGTTTTTGCTGAAACAAGTTCGGAGAGCGGATAATTTTTGACCCGACCGGCAATCTCACCGAGACTATCTTTGAGTGATTTTTTATTTGGGATCTGTCGAACAAATACATATCCGCCCCAGATATCTAGTTCGAGTTGCAGCAAACTGTGATTTGAAAAATCAAGATCGTCTAAATACGGCGCTCCGCGCAAAGATCCATCTACGTTGTATGTCCAACTGTGATATGGGCATTTAATAAGTGCACCGAAGCAACCTTGGGCTGCATTTAAGTCTGTTGAGTCAACGAGTTCTGTTCCGCGATGACGACACATGTTGACGAACGCCCGCAACTTTGTATCTGCACCACGGACAACTAAAACTTGTTCACCCTGTAAGTCAACGAGTCGATAGCTACCAGAAACTTCGGCGATCTCTAGTTGGCGTGCAACACAAACCCAATTTGACGCGAAAACTTTATGTTGTTCTTTTGCCCAAACATCATTACTGACATACGCATCGCGGTTCAACGATGCTTCCAACATGACTTATATCGTAGAGTGAAATCAATGAAGCCCACCCGTCTCACGATCACCGTTCGCGATGGCATTGGGCTAGCCGCCGATATCTATATGCCCACAAATGGGGTGGGCAAGTTTCCGGCTCTGCTTGAAGCATTGCCATATCGCAAGGATGATTTAACTGCATCATCACACAGTGAAGAATATTTGAGACTCGCGAGTGAGGGAAACTTCGTAGTTTGTCGCCTCGACTTGCGTGGTACTGGAAGTTCGCATGGTGTTGCCACAGATGAATACCCGTTGAGCGAACTTGATGATCTTGCAGATGTAATAAATTGGCTCGCGACACAACCATGGTCAAACGGTCGAGTTGGAATGTTTGGCTATAGCTATTCGGGTTTCAACTCGCTTCAAGCAGCCTGCACGAGACCTAAAGCACTTAAAGCTATTTGCGCAATCTATGCAACTGATGATCGATACACCGACGACGGACACTACATGGGCGGATCACTTCGAGCCATTGATCTCGTTGATTATTGCCACTATATGACTGCGTGCAATTTATTGCCGCCAGTCCCTGCCGTATTTGGTGATGACTGGCTCGAAGAGTGGAAGATGAGATTCGAAAAAAACCAACCATGGCTGTTGAACTGGTTAGAGCAGCAACATGATGGACCGTATTGGCGACATGGTTCGCTACGACCAGATTACGAACGCATCGAATGCCCGACGATGATTGTTGCCGGTTGGGCCGATGGATATCGGAATAATACTTTCAGAACTTTTGAAGCCTTGAAGTGTGAGAAATCTTTGTTACTTGGTCCATGGAGTCACAGTTCGCCTTCAACATCAAGGCCTGGTCCACACATTGATCTTGTTGCAGAAATGATTGTCTGGTTTAATCGTTGGCTAAAAAATTCTGATGAGGCGAATAAAAAAACTGTGCCTAGTGAACCACCAATACGGATATTTATTCGACATTCGACAAGACCAAATCCTGACTTGGCGATGTTCAACGGAGAATGGCGCTATGAAGATACATGGCCACCGAAACGATTGCAAACAAAAGTTTTAACTATCGCTGGCCCTGGCGTTGATGTGATCGCAACAAAATCAGATGTCGGTGCGGCGGCATGGAACTCGTGCGCGGGTGGTCTGCCATGGGGTCAGCCAGATGATCAACGCGAAGATGATGCATGGTCGCTGACTTACGAATGGCCAGTAGACAAAAATTCAATTGAAGTTATTGGGCATGCGCTCGCGAAATTGCGTCTCGCAGTTGACCAACCAGTGGCATCATTGAGCGTCAAACTTTGTGATGTATTTCCGGATGGAACTTCTGCACTAGTGACACGTGGATTTCTTAATTTATGTCATCGCAAATCATCAACTAATCCAACGGCGCTCACGCCTGGCAAGTTCGAAGACATAACAATCGAATTCGAAGCGACATCTTGGGTCTTTCCAGTTGGGCACAAGATTCGGCTTTCAATTACGGGTGCTGATTGGCCAAATATTTGGTCACCGCCGCAACAATTTAGTTTGCAAGTTGAGCGTCAATCGCTCGAACTAAATCTTTCAGTCGTTGAAGGGCAAGGTGCAGGCACTCCGATGTTTGCGCCCGTAATAAAGCCTGACAAGACTCAAGCAGTCGAGCCGACTACCGATACTTCATTGCCAACTGAATGGCGAGTTGAGCGAGATATTTTGCGGCGAATCACAACGGCACGCACTTCATATGGTGGACACAGTTCTATTCGAGATGCAGGAACTGCAGACGAGTTATACGCCGGCGAGGTTGGTGTTTCGACCGTTGACCCTGCAAACTCTTGGGTAACTGCGACCACTCGCTACGAACTTGCGTGGCCTGAGGCGACATGTCTTGTCGAAGCTCGATTACAAATGAATAGTGACACCGAAACATTTCAAGTGACAATTGAAGTTGATGCAAAACTCGATGGCGTTGAGTTTGCTAAGCGCCAATGGAAACGCGTTATCCCCCGTCGATTACTTTAGATATTAAGTGCGTGACACGCGGCAATGTGATCGTTATTTTGTTTATTCGGTAAAACTGGATCGTCGTTTAAACACTTTTGCAAAATACCCAGTCTTTCTGCTTCGCCCGATTGAACCATCGGACAACGCGGATTAAACCTGCAGCCACGCGAAATCGAAGTTGGGTCAGGTGTATCACCTTTAAGAATTTGTTGTTCGAGTTGTAGATGCTCATGTACTACAGACAGCAATGCTCGGGTGTATGGATGCTTTGGTCTGGCAAGTACGTCTTCGGTTGTGCCGATCTCAACTATGCGTCCGAGATACATCACAGCAATTCGATCAGCGATATTCCACGGCAAACCAAGATCGTGAGTCACCACTAAAACAGCCATATTTTTATCTCGCGCAAGATCTTGCAAGAGTTTCAAGATCTCTCCTCGAACAGACGCATCCAAACTTGAAACTGGTTCGTCAGCAATAAGTAGTCGTGGTTCAAGCACCATTGCTCCAGCAATAACAACTCTTTGGCGTTGCCCACCAGAAAGTTCATGTGGATAGCGCAACAAGTAGCGATCTGCGGGATGCAAGCCACAACGCTCAAGCGCCGCGCTGACAATTTTGTGTTCATTTTCTGAATTGCCGTGAATTCTTAAACCTTCTGCGACAATTTCATAGACCGACTGACGCGGATTGAGGCTGGCAGTTGGATCTTGAAACACAATCTGTACTTGACGCCTGAATAACTTTTTGCCTGCCGTATCTGTGGGTATCGACTCACCATCAAATTGAATCGTGCCCTGCGACAACTGTTGCAAACCCAGAATCGCTCTGGCCAGAGTTGTTTTTCCGCAACCTGATTCACCGACAAGTGCAACTATCTCTCCGGGTTGCAAAGTGAGTTGCACACCATCCACAGCGCGAGCAACCGAGCCGCCACGACGACGCGATGGATAAGCAACATGAACATCTCGAAGCTCAAGCAATGCGTTACCCGAATATTGCTTGTTTGAACTCATTTCACTGACCGACTTTCGTCATTTGCATGCACACAGGCAACTTGACGATCAACACTTTTCGCGACTGCACTCAATTTAATATCAATACTTTTGCAACTATCTATAGCCACATTGCATCGAGGATGAAATGGGCATCCAGACGGCAGCAAATTCGGGTCTGGTGGATCTCCGGCCAAACCCTTGGGTTGATGACGCGACTTCGGGTCTCCAATAATTGGAAAAGATTCAGCGAGTGCTCGTGAGTACGGATGAATTGATCCGCGTAAAAGTTCTTCGGCAGGACCAACTTCGACAATTCGTCCTGCATACATAACTGCAACCCGATCAGTATTATGAGACAAAACAGATAAATCATGTGTAATAAATAACATTGACAGACCACGTTCGCGTTTGATGTTGTCAAGTAGTTGCAAAATTTGTGCCTGAACCATCACGTCAAGAGCCGTAGTTGGCTCATCGGCGATTATTAAAAGTGGATTACATGAAAGCGCCATAGCAATCATCACCCGTTGCTTTTGCCCACCGGATAATTCGTGGGGGTAATCGTCAGCACGAGTATCGCTTAATCCAACTAGCGCCAACATCTCTCGCACAGTTGAGGATGTCGAACCGTGGTGCAACTGAATTGCTTCATCAATTTGTGCACCAATTCGCTGAACCGGATTGAGCACATGTTGTGCACCTTGAAAAACAATTGAGGCTTGGGCCCAACGCACTAGGCGCAGTTGCCCAGGCTTCATCGTCAAAACATTTTGACCATCCAGCAGTATTGAGCCCGAAATCTGCGTTGTAGGCGGAACAAGGCGCAACAGTGCCATCGCCAAAGTTGATTTTCCACAACCTGATTCGCCGGCTAAGCCGAGTGTCTCACCTAAAGCAATATCTAAATCAACACCACGCACAGCAGGGACAGGCCCAAACGAAGATTGATACGTAACATACAAGTCTCGTACTTTAAGCACTGTTGAGTCAATCATCGTCCAGCCAAACGTGGATCAAAAATTCGTTCGAGTGCGCGTCCGAATAATGTGAATGCAAGTACAACAGTAATGATGCAAAGACCTGGTGGCAAGTAATACCACCACGCGTTAAGCGTTATTGATCCGCTCGATTGAGCACCATCAAGTAATTTTCCCCAACTTGGAGAGAGCCGATCTCCAAAACCAAGAAATGACAACGTTGACTCGGTCAAAATTGCGCCAGGCACAATCAATGTGGCATTAGCAATAATTAACGGTGCTACGCCAGGAAGAATGTGGCGCAAGATTACGTGGCGAGAATTAGCACCAAGTGCGCGAGCACGCTCAACATAGCCGCGCTCACTTAACGACAACACTTGAGCACGCACGAGTCGTGCACTACCCGCCCAAGAAGTGAAACCAATCACGAGCGCGAGTGTCACTGGAGATCGCCCGAGGATAACTGCGAGCACAATTGCCAATGGCAAAAATGGGACAACAAGAAAAAAGTTATCAATTGCTAAAAGCACCGTTGCAACTTTTCCTTTTACATAACCCGCCACGAGCCCAACTAACGAACCGATTAGAACGGCAACGACTGTGGCAAAGATGCCAATAAAAAGCGATACGCGAGAGCCCCACACCAATTGCGCCAAGATATCTCGACCGATGTCATCGGTACCGAGCAAAAACTTTGCACTGGGGCCGGCAAGATCGGGGTTATTGCGTCCTGCGGCGGCCAACAAGAGCGATCGGTCTGCAATCAGCGGAGCACACAACGCGACCAACCCAAATCCCAGGAGTATGAGTAGACCCGAAAAGCCCGACCGATCATTGCGGAGTTCGCGCCATACCCGTGCCAACGCTCGTTTGCGCCTCGCCCATGTCATCCCACGAGGAGATATTGATGCGACCGAATCACTCATGTTGAGTGCCGTATTCGAGGGTCAAGCAATCCATAAGTCAAGTCAGCAACGAGATTCAAAAAAATCACTGCAGCACTTGCAACCAAAAACAAAGCCTGCAGCATCGGCAGATCGGTATTGCGAATGGCGTCTGCCGTGGCAAGACCAAGGCCTGGATACGAAAAAACAGTTTCAGTCGTGATTGCGCCACCGATGACAAAGCCAAAACTGATTGCAATTACCGACACCGACGGCAACAACGCATTCGGAACGGCATGGTGCGTCATTACATCACTCTCTTTCAAACCCTTCGCTCGCGCAGTGGTTAAATAATCCTCACCAAGAGTTTCCAACATGGACGTACGCATGATCAGCGAATACGAACCCAAGTAACCGAGTGTGAGTGTGAGCGATGGCAGAACCAAGTGGTGAGCCCTATCCAAAAGTGAATCGACGAAGCCATAATTTGCCCCGATATCTCGTAACCCGCCAGTAGGAAACCACCCAGTGCGCCCTGCCACGATTGCGAGCAGCAACATGCCGAAAAAAAATTCAGGAGTTGCGTACAGCACCATCGTCCCAGAGGTTGACACCCGATCAAATCGACTCCCTCTCGCCCATCCAGCCTTTGCCCCGATATACAAACCGATACCGATGGTCAGAGCCGTTGAAATACCAACCAAGATCAACGTTGCCGGAAGCCGATCGGCGATTTCACGCAACACTGGTCGAGTCGAGTCGAATGATCTTCCAAAGTCAAGTCTTAACGTCGATTTGATATAAACCACGAATTGATCCCATTTGGAACCACTCAAGCCCATCCGACGAATCATCGCCTCACGTTGCTCCAAACTGAGTTTGCTGCGGCCTCGATATTTGGATAATGGATCCCGATCAACAATCCGAAACAAAAAGAAATTGAAGACAACAACTGCAAACAGCGTCAGCAGTGCTCCAATAATCTTTTTTATAACATAGCGATTACTCATCAATGACTACTCGCCAATGATTGCTACTGGCGATCGTCTGCACTTTTCTTTCGACGACTCCGCACGAGAGTGAATACGGCACCAGCAACAACAAGTGCTACACCAATCACGACAATCGTGTTGGTTCCACCACCGCCGCTGCCACCAGAAATTGGCTCCAAATCAAGATACCCAGTTGATGTCTGAGTAAACATGATCGGCCCAACTTCGGCGGGTTGTCGCACAAAGTTCTGCCACCTGTCCGAACGAAATGCTTGCAAGTTGTCGTACTTGTAGAGCACCGCGTACGGGCCATCGTTTGCAAATATTTTATGCATCTGTTGAATCATGTCGGCGCGCTTGACTGGATCTAGTTCTACTTTTTGCTTCGCGTACAGTGCGTCATACTCTGCATTGCACCAGTTGCCGTCGTTATATCCTCCAACTGTTGGATCGGTTGGTACCGCGGCGGTTGTGAAGTTTGACAACATGTTGTCCGGATCGGCATACGGAGACCAACCCCATGTGTATAGGTCAAACTCGCTTTTCGCCTGAATCGCTCCAAGGCTGTCTTCATCAAAGGTCTTGACATCAGTTGCGATGCCAACATCTTTCAAGAAACCTGTGATGAATGGTGTCGTGTCTGATGCACCACCAATCGAGCGATCAAAATAGCGGAGCTTCAATTCAACTCCGTCTTTGTCACGCACCCCATCGCCATTGGTATCTTTCCATCCTGCTTCGTCGAGAAGTGCCTTTGCCCGAGCAGGGTCGTATGAATATGTTTGATCTGCCGCAACCTGATAATCAAAAGCAGGGTTCGCAGAAGCCGAAATGCTGACAGCAGGTTTTCCAAAACCATTCAACACCTTGTCAACCATCAGTTGACGATCAAGAGACCAGTTGATTGCTCGACGCACGTTGGGATCTTTCAGTGCGACGTGTCCATCACCAATACCTGTTGGGCAACTCGAATTCATCGCTAGGTAGCTGAAGGAACCTTGGTTTCCGGCAATTCCGATGATGTTCGGTTCATCACCTGCTTCCAAAGATGTAAAGATTTTGACAGGTACGTCGTCAACCGCATCTAAATCACCCGCTTTGATGGCGTTGTATTGGGCTTCAGCCGTTTCAAATGTTCGAAAAATCAACTGTTCTATTGCTGGCTCTTTGCCAAACCAATTTGGATTTTGAACGAGTCGGACGAACTCGCCCTCCTTGCGCTCAACAATCTGAAACGGGCCGCCAGAAACATTGTCGTCGGCAAGATAATTCGGTAGTTCTTCAGCGGAGATTTTTTCGTAAATGTGTTTAGGCACGATGTACACATCAAGTATTGGCAACTTTGGGTCTGGCACAGATGACGTCACAACTAAAGTCTCTGCATCGGTTGCAGTTGCAGTCAGGTTGCCCGTCACCGGAGTGTGATTCCACCAGCCATCTGCCACCGACCTGGTGATCGTGTAAGCCACATCGTCGGCAGTCATTGGCTCACCGTCACTCCACTTCATGTCACTGCGCAATTTGTACGTCCACGTCAGGCCATCTTCACTACCTGTCCACGATTCGGCCATATACGGCAGAATTGAAAAATCTGATGCGGCTTTACTCGTCAGTGATGGCAGCGTGAGATTCCAAATCTCATAATCAATCACCAAAAATCCAACTGTCACATTGAGCGAATCAATATCTTGGGTGACTCCCACCGTGAAGGTCAACTCACCTTCGGCAGACACACTTGTCGACGTTGAGACAGCCAAGGCTGCAAAACCAACTACTAGTGCGACGAGAATTTTAAAGAGATTCTTGTTCATTTGTCCCCCAACTTTGACTTGACTTAAGTATGACACACACCGCGACAACGGTTGGAGGCCCAAACCTGCTCAGCGACGCACTATCAATATATATATTGAAGGCGTGGCCATATCGAAAGAAAAAATCACTGAGATAACCGATGACGATATTGAAGACTTGGCTTTTGGGTGCGCACTTCTTGGAACAGGTGGTGGTGGAAGTGTCGGTGGCGCAATTCTTGAAACCCGAAGCGCGATACGAAAATTCGGATCTGTAGAGGTTGTCCAACTCAAAGACCTACCTGCAGATGGCTTAGTGATGCCGATTTGCGGCATCGGTGCACCCACAATTTCGTTTGAGATGTTGAACAACGGCGGAGAGGCATATTTGTTGCGCCAAGAAGTTGAGCGCGTTTTCAACAAACCAGTCGTTGCAATAATGGCGAGTGAAATTGGTGGCTCGAACGGCGTTGAGCCCGTTATGTGGGCAAGTCGACTGGGATTGCCGATTGTCGATGCAGACACGATGGGTCGGGCGTTTCCAGAAGTTCAAATGGGTTCATTTTTTGTACGCGGTCTGCCCCTGACGCCGATCATCCTCGTTGACTTTCAAGGCAACGTAGTAACCATCACGCCCACAAGCGGCGCGTCAGCAGAATCAGACTCGCGAGCATTCACCATTGCAGCTGGAGGTGTTGCGTTAATGGCTGACTACATCAACCCCGCAGCAACGATGATCGGCAATGTGATTGTCGGTTCACTAAGTACGGCGATTGAGATAGGTCGCGCGGTGCGTGGATCAACAGACCCAATGAAAAAATTAAGTTTATTGCTCGGGGCACAAACATTAATCACCGGCAAGATTTCTGAAATTAAACGTCGCACTGATGCTGGTTTCGTTCGTGGAAGTGTCACTATCAGCGGAACCGGAATAGACGCCGACCGAGAAGTCCGAATCGAAATACAAAACGAAAATCTCATCGCAACAGAAAATGGTCGCGTCCTTGCAAGTGTGCCTGATTTGATTTCAGTACTAGACACTCAAACAGGTGCCGCGATTTCTACCGAGGAAGCGAAATATGCAATGCGAGTAACTGCGATGGCTTGGCCGTGTGATCCACTTTGGAGAACTGCACAAGGGTTAAAAACCGTTGGCCCTCGAGCATTCGGATACGACATTGAGTACGTTCCAGTTGAGAATTCGCCGCGATGAAACTCGATCTGCGAGTTGGCATGGATGTTGGTGGCACCAACACCGACGCAGTTGTGCTGGATGCAAATAACCGAATCCTTGCTCGAACGAAGCAAGCAACAACCGCTGATGTCCGATTGGGCATGAAAGCCGCACTGTCAAATGTGATCAGGTCTATCGGGCCAGACGCACATCGCATTGGACGGATAATGCTCGGCACTACTCATGCAACAAATGCAATCTTAGAAAGACGATCACTAGGTCGAGTTGCGGCGATTCGTCTTGGAGCGCCCGCCTCACTTTCACTCGAGCCAATGGAGTCGTGGCCACGCGACTTGCGAGATGCAGTGTGCGTTGACACCTGCATTCTGAGAGGTGGACACTACGTTGATGGGCGACGAATTTCGCTTCTTGACGAAGACGGCATCAGAAAATTCTTAATTGGTGTTGCTAAAAATGTAGATGCGGTTGCGATCACGAGCATTTTTAGTCCAACATCACCCGAAGATGAAGTGCGCGCGCACGAAATCGTAAAAGAAGTACTGGGCAGTAACGTAGCGGTTTCACTAAGTCATGAAATCGGCAGTTTGGGTTTGCTTGAACGAGAGAACGCCACGATTCTCAATGCAGCACTCTTTGGTGTTGTCGGCCAAGTGATCACTGCGATGCAAGATGTGATTGACGGTGCAGGTCTTGCAGTCGAGATGCTCTTGGCACAAAATGACGGAACATTAATGGCGCTAGATTTTGCCAAGCGATTCCCGATTTTGACGATTGGCTCGGGCCCCGCAAACTCTCTTCGCGGGGCAGCATTCTTAAGCGGACTCAGCAACACAATCGTGGTTGATGTTGGCGGAACATCTACAGACTTCGGTGTGCTTGTTAATGGGTACCCTCGCGAATCTGCTGCTGCCGTAGAAATTGGTGGTGTGCGAACAAATTTTCGAATGCCAGATCTGCTTTCAGTTGCCATTGGTGGCGGAACGATCATCTCTGGCACTGCAGAGCAACCAATAGTTGGCCCGAAATCGGTTGGCTATCGTCTCACTTCTGACGCATTGGTTTACGGTGGCAGCACTCCAACTTTGAGCGATGCTCTAGTGGTTGAAGGTCGGTTCGAACTTGGTACTCACAATGTTCAAGCATCAGAATTGACCCGACTCAAATCAGCATTGCGAAACGTAAATGAATTTATTGCAGACTCCATTGATCAAGTCACACTCGGCAACACTCACCTTCCATTAGTTGCAGTCGGTGGCGCTGCATCTCTCATTCCAGATGACATCAAAGGCGTGTCCCAAGTTATTTATCCAGAAAACGGCGACGTCGCCAATGCAATTGGTGCGGCTATTGCCTGGGTCAGTGGACATTGGCAAGGAGTAGTTCAAATCGACAACGGATTTAATAGAGCGGTCGCCAACGGACGAACCATGGCTTGTAATCGAGCTATTGAGGCTGGGGCAGATCCGCAACAAGTTGAAGTTATCGAGCAGATAGAAACACCTTTGAGCTATCTCGTGACCCCAACGGTTCGCTTAATTATCAAGGCCGCAGGACCACTCAATCACCTGTAGTCGTACACCTAACTCGTCTATATTTCAGGAGTGGCTGCACACTCGTACGAGAATGACTCTGCCCCAATCGCACCGCAAATTTCATTCACGCATGATCGTGTTACAGGTTCAGTACAAGATCCTTGGGCTTGGCTGAGCGATAAAAAGAATCCTGCAACGATCCCTTATTTGGTGGCAGAAAATAAATTTGCTGACACATGGTTTAAACAACACCAATCGTTGACTGACGAGATATTCACCGAAATCAAATCACGAATGCATGAGGATGACACTTCTGCTCCGGTGCAGTTCGGCGATTGGTGGTATGCACAGCAAACTATTGCGGGCGCTGGATACATGATTCATACTCGTGGAAAAACTTTGGAGACTGCGACAGAAAGTTTGCTGCTGGACGAAAATCTTGAGGCTAAGCAATTTGAATTTTTTGGTTTGGGTGCTTTTGAATTGACTGCAGATCATAACTTTTTGGCATGGTCGCACGAGACAGACGGCAGTGAGCAATTCACGATAAAAATTCGGGATCTAAAAAGCAATCTTGACATCGCTGATACTTTGATCAACACAAATAACTCAGGCGTCGTCTGGTCAAATGATTCTCAGCACTTGTTCTATTTGACGCATGATGTACAAATGCGTCCGAATAAAGTTTGGCGGCACAAAATTGGTGAAATGCAAAGTCAAGATGTTCTGATTTTTCAAGAAGATGATGAACGATTCAATGTTGAGATCTCGCTGACGCGATCTGGGGAATGGATAATTGTTGAATGCTCAAGTCGGATCACGACCGAGTGCCGGCTACTTTCGGCACACGACGTGACTCAACCGCTAGCGCTCGTGCGACCGCGAAGTGATGAAGTTGAATACAGACTTGATCATTGGGGTGATCAATTTATTGTTTTGACAAATCTCAATGCACTTGATTTTAGAGTGATGACTGCGCCGATTAGTGATCCGAATTCGTGGACTGAATTCGTATCTCACACCCCTGGTCAACGTATTGCCCATGTAGATACTTTCAAAAGTCACCTGATATTGCATCGCTGGGTTAATGCGCAACAAACTCTGACGCTCATTAAACGTGATGGAGCAACTACAACTCTGCACACTGGCAACGAGCCACATGAAGTTGGTGGACAGTACTGCCCACAGTGGGACACCAACACTTATAGATACACAACTGAATCACTAATCTCACCAAATACCGTTTTTGATCATGATCTTTTAACTAATCAACGCACTATTGCAAAAACACAAATCGTGCCGAATGTTGATCTCTCAAACTATGTTGCTGTTCGCGAGTGGGTCACCGCCAAAGACGGAACACGAATCGCACTTGACATCGTGCGACACAAATCAACACCACCAGGTTCTAACGGACCTGGATTGTTGTATGCGTACGGTTCATATGAGGCTTCGGTTCCACCGTGGTTTTCTGTTGCACGACTATCGCTTCTCGATCGAGGCTGGGTGTGGGCACTCGCGCATCCAAGAGGTGGCGGCGAATGCGGGCGAAATTGGTATCTGGATGGCAAGTTGCTCAATAAACGAAATACTTTTTACGACATCAACGATTGTGCTCGACATCTTTATGCAAATCATGTTGCGCCCGGCGCACTTGGCGTGCGGGGCGGTTCTGCAGGTGGATTAATGGTGGGTGCCTGCATCACTTTTGAGCCGAAACTTTATGGTGCAGCAATTGCTGAAGTTCCATTTGTTGATGTAATCAATACGATGAGTGATCCATCTTTGCCGCTAACTATTAATGAATGGGATGAATGGGGCGACCCGCGATCTGAGCCGTTGGCAAGTTACATGCTTTCGTATTCTCCGTATGACAACGCAATATCTGCGCCTTATCCACCGATGTATGTGACTGCTGGACTCAATGATCCACGAGTTTGCTATCACGAACCAGCAAAATGGGTCGCAAAATTGCGATCATTAGGCGGCATGCGCCAGCCATTGTTATTTACTTGTGAGATGGATGCTGGTCATGGCGGAAAATCAGACCGCTATGACCAGTGGCGCGACGAAGCCAAAGTTCTTACGTTTTTATTGACAGTGGTCACACCAAATCCTGCCCGAATTAAGTGATGCAATGCGTATAACTTTATTTTTACTGGTCTAGAGTTGGTTCTCGGAGGAATTATCAAATGAAACCTGAAAACGTTTTACGAGTTACAACCCTTTTATCAGCAGCAGCCAGCCTCGTGCTGAGCGTCTGGCTTTACTTTCAGAGTTCTTCTGTTGAAGACAGACTGAACGGAATCTATGTTGGGGTTTGGGTGCCATCAATTCTTGCACTTGGAGCATTTTTACTATCAGGTAAAAGCGCAAAGGACTGACCATGTCGCTAGCCGCACTATTTGGTTTTGGAAGCGTAATCTTCTTGATCGTTATGACTGGTGCATTTGTTTACGGTATGACTCTCTTACGAGCTGCTGCCGATCGCGACAACTATCGACCAGGTTCATCAAAAAACTAGATAGCCGGTTTGCTAGAAAGCTATTACTAAGCGCGTCGGGGCAAGCCGACGCGGACTGGCACACCACTTGAAAACATCACATGTGGTTCACCGTTTTCACTGAGCGTTGGCTTGGTGAATCCCGCGGCCTGAATCAGCGAATCATCTAACGAAATAATCTCGGCTCGTTGCAGTTGCCATCGTGGATGAGAAATCGGCGCATAACGCAAGTTGCCACTTCGAGTCGTCGTATATAGACCCCAGCGAGCACTTAAGAAAACTTCAAGCGGAGAAGGTTCAGTGATCGTTTCTAAAATTTTGAGATGTATATTCGTGTGCGCCTCGCCACGTGGCCACTGACGCTTAACTACTGAATGCAATTCGTCGCCAACACGTTTGTTGCTCGCCTGACCAAAACAATATGGCAACGTGTACGTCGTTCGTGCGACGAGAACCGGCAATAGCCGATTGATGTCAAGTGAACAGAACCACACGCCAGGAATACCGTTGCGGCGGACATAGGTGCGCACATTTACTTCTGCGAACGAACCGTGATACGGAACCGATGGTAAACCCGGCACACCGATGCCACGCATCGAAAACGGAATTAGCCCGACCCACGCAGAGCCATCGCAAACATCAACTTCAAGACCGTCGGGCAAAATGCGCGCGACATCTTCAACGCTGTAGCGATAGTGAATATACGCAAGGTCATACCAGCCTTGCTTCATTACCGCACGACGTACGGGTTGCGGACAATCTTGGGCGTAGCTCACAAAATTAAATCTTCGTGACTGACTGACAAAGCATCACCGTGCACACGACTGCTCGTGCCGACCATGCAATTGTTCGTGGCCAATTTGTCGCGACTAGTCGTTGACCAAGTTCTGCAGTTGGGTTTGTCGCCATTTTTGCGTGTAACGGAACCGAGAAGAACACGGTGCTGCCGAGCGCAACAGCCAATAACACTGCGCCAAATAATGGCCAAATAATTTGCACACCTTCTGGTCGACTAATTAAGAGACCCAAAGTTGTGAAGCCTTCAACAGCCATTGGTATCGCCAACACTTGCCCCGTGCGTCGTTGGTGTTGCTCTGCGACTTTGACTGCGCCGTCAACCGGCACGGTCGCCAACAATGGATAATGAACCCACTGAACGAACCAGATCACGCCAGTCATCACACATGTGGCGACAAAATTCGCCACCAAAACTGAATCAATCAAAAGGTAACCCGCAATAAATCACAACGACACAATATCTCACGAGCCAATTGCATTAATGCTTGAAGATTTCTTCATCTCGTTTCGCACGTAGCCTGATTGCAATGAACAATTCTCGCCATGAAAATCAAACAGTGTCTGAGAGCAATCTGGTGGACACTTTGAACGGCGTTAGTCTGCGAACTGTCACATGGGGCAAACCCGAGACACACACACGAACGCCAATCGTGCTCGTCCACGGACTGGCATCTAATGCAATGTTGTGGGAAGGCGCGGCACTCGCCTTGTGCGCACTCGGACATCTCGTAACTGCAGTTGATCTTCGTGGTCACGGCCTGAGCGAAAAACCGACATCTGGTTATGACATGCAGACAGTCACACAAGATTTGGCCGGACTGTTGCGCGAAATAAACAAAGATGGGTTCTCACAACCAGTCGTCTGTGGTCAATCGTGGGGCGGCAATGTTGTTCTTGAACTCGCGCACACACACCCCGAATTAGTAAGCGGTGTTGTTTGTGTTGATGGCGGATTTCTTGAGCTACAAAATCACTACCCAGAGTGGGACGCTTGCGCCGTTGCATTGCGCCCGCCAACAATCGCCGGGACACGAATTACGGATTTCAAAAATTATTTGAAACGTGCCCATCCCGACTGGCCAGAAACCGGAATCAACGGCGCGATGTCGTGCATGGAACATTTACCCGATGGCACTCTGCGTCCATGGCTAAATCTTGAGCGACACATGATGGTCTTGCG
>Ga0208960_1000625_pt1 | contig 19739 bp, 14 predicted proteins | sample GreLakmeON33MSRF_FD_187703 | JGI IMG/M metagenome (GOLD analysis project Ga0208960, IMG submission 187703) | Freshwater lentic microbial communities from great Laurentian Lakes, MI, USA - Great Lakes metaG ON33MSRF (SPAdes) | ecosystem: Environmental > Aquatic > Freshwater > Lake | place: Great...
AATATTTTCCTAAAACAAATCAAACAACCTCACATAATCTCTGTGATTGCTTGAGTGGCAACTTACGCATCCATTGCCTTTACTTGTGATTTTATATATCTCTTTCCCAGCAACATCATACTCTATCCACAACCAACCTTTATTGCTATTGGCATTAGCGCTTTCTTTCTTCAAAACCGAATACAAAACAATACTTCCTGTTTGAGAATCATATAAATCTTTAACTATAATAGAACCTTCGGGAAAAGTACCATTTGCAGGAAGCTTTCCTCCATCTGTTAGCGCCGCCGATGCAATAGCATTAAATCGAACCCTAAAAAAAGCGTTGTGTGCCGATTGCGGTGATGATGCAACCACACTTGGATCTCCTTTATAAAAAGTATAATTTTTACCAACCGTAATATCTTCAAAAATAGTTTGATTTACTGCATCGCTGTCGTCTTTCTCTTCTTCTTTAGTGCAAGCAACAAAAAATACAGTCAGTGCCAATAGTGTAGAAAATAGTAGTTTCATATTCATGATTTTGTGGGGTAGTCGAGACATTTCATCTTTCCTGACAAAAGATATAAAAAAAAATGCTCCGTGAAAATAAATTTAAGTGTTAAACGGTGGTTTTGTAAATTGATTGTTTAAATATCTAACTATTTAAGCACTATCTGGGTTAATTTAATCATTGTTTTGAATGAAATATCGGTATGTGCAACCTGCTCTGCTGCGCCAATGACCACTCAATACTTAAAGCCATTGTTTGTATAGTTTTTTGGCATCGCTGCGCGGCACCGTTTTACCTTTTTCTATTTGAGACAACCCTCTTTCTATCACTTCAATTTGCCTTTGAGAGAGTCGGCCTGGTGCAATTGCGGCTAATCATTCACTTATTTTTAGATAGTTAAAATTACAAACGGTTAGTTAGTTTTTATTTAACTATTTGTTAATTTGTTTGTAAGAAATTAAAGTGCTAATATAGCCTCAGTTTATCCAGAACGAATTCAAGTGGGTTCTATTCGTTTATGAGGAATTTACAAGAAAATAATTTTTAGAACCCAGCTTTAGCAGAATAAAAAAAGGGAATCAATATGTACGGATTGGTAAACAAAGCTATAAAAGATTTAGTTGTAAATAATTACGGAAGTGAAAAATGGAACGAAATCTGTAAATTGTCAGATTTTAATGAGGGAGATTTTGTTGGAATGCATTCATATCCGGATAAACTGACCTATGATTTAGTGAAAAATGCATCAATTGTATTAAAAGCAGACGCTAACATAATACTTGAAGCATTTGGTGAATATTGGATACTTTATACTGCCGAAGAAGGTTACGGAGATTTATTGAACATGACAGGCAATTCGTTCCCAGAATTTCTTGATAATTTGGATATACTCCATTTTCGAATTAACAATATTATGCCTGATTTAAGAGCTCCTCAATTTACAACTAGAAATTCACAGGAAAAATCAATTGAATTGGAATACCGTTCTCATAGAAATGGCTTTATTCCTATGCTTTATGGATTAATAAAAGGTTTAGGGAAACGATTTGATTTAAATGTTTCTACTGAACAGATTCAGGAGAAGAATGAGAATAATGATTGCCATGTATTCAAAATTACCTGGTAATGAGATGGTAGATAAGTTGATTGAAATAGAAAATAAGCGCATTGAAGCATTAAAAAGTTATGCGATACTAGATACGGGTCCTGAACAAGATTATGATGAAATAACTGCACTAGTTGCTCAGATTTCTGGAGCTCCAATGGTTTTAATTAGTTTTGTTGATGAAAAAAGACATTGGGTTAAATCAAGCTTTGGTATTACTATTTCTGAAATCCCAAAAGAAGGTTCTTTTTGCTCAATTGCTATTAATTCAAGCGATGAGCCATTAATTATTGCCGATGCTCTTTCTGATCCTCTTTTTGCAGCATCTCCTTTTCTTTTAAATAATGAGCGAGTATCATTTTACGTTGGAATTCCGCTCGTTGACAGTAACAATATTGTTTTAGGGACACTCTCAATTATGGCCTTTAAAACAAGAGAAATTTCCTCAAAATCATTAAAATCATTACAAACAATTGCAAAAGGTATAGTTAGGTTGTTAGAATTGAGAAAGATAAATGAACATTCCTTTGTAGAACGAGAAAAAATCAGCGCGGCACTGGAATTAAATAATTCATTTTATTTAATTCTAAATTCAAATTTTGAAATAACAGCAATCGGTAAGTCATTTATAAAGTCTAATCTAGAAATAGCAATTCAAAATAAAATAACAGATTTTTTCAACTTAGAATTTGATATAATTGCAGCAATAGAAAGTAGGATTTCAGGAAAAAGTAAAGTGTTGTTTTTTTCAAGTAAAAGCAAAGAACAACGTTTTAAATGTTCGGTAAGCAAGCTTAATTCAGATATTATTATATCTGCACAACCCATTTTGAATGGAACATTTTCTTTTAAAAATTATAATATTACACTAAACGATTTTTCTCAACACGATGCTATAATTGAATATTTGTTTTTACAGCAATCTGCTCAAAAATCACTTAATGAAGCGCGTTCTTTAGTTGATGCGGTGCAAAAAAAGAACAGTGAACTTAAAGAACAGAAAAAACAAATAGAACAAAATGAACAATTTTTAAAAGCTAATTTAGTAGAAACAGAAAAAACAGAAGAAAGATATAGAAACCTCATTAATACAACAAATGACTTAATCTTAAGTATTGACAAATCAGGAACCATATTTTTCGTGAACGATTCATGGCTTAAAAAGATGGATTATTCTAAATCTGATGTAATAGGTAATTCAATTTTCAAGCATGTGCATCCCGATTCTCAAGAACATTGTATAGAATTCTTTCAAGATTTAATGACCAATTCACACCCAGAACTTTATGTCAATTATAGTTTGATAAGTCGAAAAGGTGAAAAAATTGAAGTAGAAGGCACAATAATAGTTAAATATGAACAGAATGAGTTTTTAGAGGTGAATTCATTTTTGAAAGATATAACAGAGATTAATAAACTTAAACGCATCGAAGAAGATAAAACAAAAGAGATACTTGCAAGTAAAGAAAAAATTGAAGTTTTAATGGGCTCTCTATCGGAAACAGTTTGGGGGATGAGTTTACCAGACTATACATTACAATACGTTAGTGAATCAGCAGCACAATTATATGAAGTTCCAGTTGAAGAATGGTACAGCAATTTAAATTTATGGTCGGATGCAATTCATCCAGAAGATAAAGAGTGGGTTTTAAAGGAAAGTGAGAATCTATTTATAACTGGACAAACCAATTTAGAATACAGAATTGTAACACCTGCCAATAAAACAAAGTGGATTTATAGTAAAACGAAAATCATTAAAAATGAAAGTGGAATTCCCGTTTTAATGACAGGGATTTCAAGTGATGTTACAAGTAGGAAGTTAACGGAACAAAGATTATTAAATTATAAGCAGGCGATTGATGAATCTGCTATTGTAAGTATTACTGACACAGAAGGTATAATTACTTATGTGAATGATAAATTTTGTGAAATATCTAAATATTCTAGAGAAGAATTAATTGGCCAAAATCATAGGATAGTTAACTCAGGTTTCCACTCAAAAGATTTTTTTGACAAAATGTGGAATACAATTTCCTCGGGTAATGTGTGGAAAGATGAAAAAAAAAATAAAACCAAGCAAGGTGAAGAATATTTTATAGAAGCTGCAATTGTTCCTTTTATGAATGAAGGAAAACCTTTTCAATATATATCAATTGGTTACGAATCGACTGAAAAAGTAAAAAGGAAATCCGAAATTGAATCTCAAAAAGTCTTTTATGAAAGTATTTTAAATAATATTCCTATCGATATTGCTGTTTTTGATGAAAACCACAAATACGTTTTTGTGAATAAAGAAGCGATAAAAGATGAAAAAATTAGAAAATGGATTATCGGAAAAGATGATTTTGATTATGCCAAATTGAAAAATTTATCCACTGAATTTGCGCAAAAAAGAAGAGACATTTTTATGAAAATATTACATTCGGTGGAGGAACATTTATGGCTTGATGAACAAATAAGTGCTGCTGGAGAAACAAAATACAAAGAAAGACGATTTTACATATTGGAGGATAAAAAAAATGTGATTGGCTATGGTGTGGATGTCACTGTTTTTAAAGAGCAAGAAATATTATTATCCACTTCACTAGAGCAAAAAGAAGCGCTTTTAGGAGAAGTGCATCACCGAGTAAAAAATAACCTTGCACTAGTCATAGGCTTAATAGAAATGCAACAAATTAGCACAGCCAGTAGCTATGTCACTTCTCAGCTTTCAGAAATTAGAAACAGAATCACCACTATGTCTTTGATTCATGAAAAACTCTATAAGTCAGCTAATTTCGCTAAAATCGATTTAAAAGATTATTTAGAAGATTTAGTGAGGTTTTTGAATGGTTATTACAGCAAAGGCAAAGAAATAACTTTAAACTTTGAACTCGAACAAATTTTTGCAATTACAGACAAAGCAATACCCATCGCACTTATCGTAAATGAATTGATTACCAACTCGTTTAAATATGCCTTTGAGCATGAAAAAGGCGGTATAATTACCATCAAGTTAAAAGAAATGGATAGCGAAATTCATTTAATTGTTTCAGATAATGGCCCTGGTCTTCCTGATAACCTAAATTTAAAGAAGGCCGACTCTTTTGGTTACAAATTATTAAATATCTTCGTAAAGCAAATTAAGGGTTCGTATGAATATGAAAACAATCAAGGTTTATCAATTAAAATAAAATTTAAAAATGACTAAGAAAGTTTTAATTGTTGAAGACGATATGCTTATTTCACATTTGATGGATATGTATATTAGTAAAAGTGATTGCTGTGAAGTAATAGGCTGTGTTGATAATGGTGAAGATGCGATCGAGATAGCTAAAAACCTTCATCCCGATTTCATCTTAATGGATATAAGAATTGAAGGAGAAAAAGATGGAATAGAAACAGCAACAATTATAAATAGTGATATTCCGATAATTTATGCGTCTGCAAATTCAGATGAAAAGACTGTTGATCGTGCGAAGAAAACGAAAATGTTAGCTTTTCTTGTGAAACCTATCATTAAGAGCGAACTACTTAATATACTATGCAGTGCACAAAAAACAAGCGACACTGCCCCATCGAGATAAAAAATGAAAAAGAAAATTGTTATTGTAGAAGATAATTTAATAATTCAAGAGCTACACAAGCATTATTTGCTGAATTTAGGACATGAAGTGGTGGCTTGCTTCGAAAATGGGCAAGATGTGATTGATTTTTTTAAAGAAAATACAGCTGACTTGATTCTGATGGATATTAGGTTAGGAGACGACATTGATGGTATTAAAGCTTCGCAACAAATAAGTGAAATGATCCCTATTCCTATCGTTTTTGCGTCAGCAAATTCTGATGATAGCACTTATAAGAGAGCTATTTCGGCGAATATGAAAGGGTTTTTATCAAAGCCAATTTCAACAAGACAACTGGAAGAGGCCCTGGAAGATTTATCCAATCTAAACGACTCTATTTTATATGCCGAGCGTATTCAAAAATCTTTTTTTCCTCAAAGCGCAGAAATTACAACTTGTTTTGGCGATAATATTTATGTAAACCGACCAAAAGATGTAATTAGCGGTGACTTTTGTTTTTTTCAACATACAAAAGAAAACGTTGTCGCGATAATTGGTGATTGCACGGGACACGGTGTCCCAGGAGCTTTGCTGTCTATTCTTTGTGCTCAATTAGCAAGCAGTTCATTTGCAGAATCGAGTGAAATTAATACTATTGTTGATAGTTTTAAAAATAAATTACAAAATTTTTTGGCACGTGGTAACAGCGAATACCAAATGCAAGATTCCTTAGATTATATTATTTTTAAAATAAACAAAAAAAAATCGCTCATTGAGATTACGGGGTTAAATAGACCCTTTATTTATTTTGATTCTCAAACTGGAAAGCACAATGTTATGCAGATTTCCGATAAAGAAAAAAGTGACAAATTGAAGACGTATGCGAAGGATTTCACTGTTAAGTATGACAAAAATGATTTATTCTACTTTTTTTCTGATGGTATTTCAGACCAATTTGGAGGTGAAAATGATAAAAAGCTTACCTTAAGTAGATTCGTTGATTTTTTAGATAGTATAGTTGAAGTGAAATTTTTATTTGAAAAACAACTTCTATTCAACCTGTTCCTTCGGAAATGGCAAGGGAATAAAAAACAAACAGATGATATTATTTTATTAGCTATTTGTCCTGCTCATTTAAATGAAAAGATTTCATCATAACAATTTACTGAACATCCCTTTTTTTCTTTCACAATTTTTAGAGCAGAACTTTTAAATTCAAAATCAATACCGTCCACTCCTAAAAAAACATTCTGCGGGAACTTAACACTCCTATTTTAAAAAATTCCTGAGGAAGTTGTCCTATCCTTACCGGAACAATTCCGGTGTGGTTAAAAAATCCATCTCCCTCCCACTGCACTGGCATTTACACGCGCCCTCTTCTCGAAGAAGGATAAGTTAGTGGCTCATTTCGTGACCTTAGGATTTAATGTGTATTTTAAATTGTTTGGCTACTATACAATGCAAAAAAAATGCCCGTCAGCTGACGGGCACTCCTTAGATTATTTCTTTTTCTTCACCACCTTTTTCTGAGGCGCTTCCTTCTTCTTCGGCGCAGCTTTTTTAGCTGCTACTTTCTTTTCAGGATCTTCCTTTTTCTTTGCTGGTGCTGATTTTTTAGCTACCACCTTCTTTTTAGGTTCTTCCTTTTGGCTTTTTACTTTTACCTTTTTACTTTTTATTGGCGCTGCTTTTTTAACAGCTTCTGCCTTCTTAGGAGCCTCTTTTTTTGGAGCTAACGATTGTGCAGCTGGGGCTATTTTCTTTTCTACCTTAGCATCTAACGCCTCCACCATTTTATTGACTCTTTCTTCAAAATCAGACAACACATTCATATAATTGATAAAAGCTTCATAAGGGGTGTTGTAGTGATTGAAATATTTGTGCACGTCTCCATCGTTGAAAAACTTAGTACACATGTAATAGAAATGATCACTGGTTTGCAAATAGGCCCAATCTCTTTGGATATCGGCATTTTTAATGCGCTTCACTTTTTCTTCTAAACGATACAAACTTTCGAAAGCGTCATCTTGAATGTTATTACCCAACCAAGCAGATAAATCGCGCTCCATATCGGCCCATGAAATTGGATTATCAACGCTTATTGAACCACGAACTTGCAATTCTTTCACTGCTTCAGATGGTGTGCAGAATTTAAATTCAGAACGGCTCAACACCAAGCGCGGCAAGTGGTACATGAAATCGAAGATTCCGCTTTCTTTCCACTGATGCTCACCAAATGTTTCGTAGTCCATGAAGAGGTTTACAATCTCTTCTGTCCATGAAATTGATTTCAACCAATCTACATATTTATCAGCCGTTAAAGGATAAGCATCCCATGATGCCTGAGAAAAACGGAAAGCGATATCGTCACTTAGTTTGTAGTTCTTTAGCAATAATTTTAAATCGGGACAGTGTTCGTTTTGGTAGAGGTAGTTCGGACTTCTCCAATCTAAGACCTTGTCGGCACCTTCGGTAAGCATTGTTTTATAGCCCATTTGATTTACCATCCAACCAATGTGATTTGAGTAAATCAACTCTGTATTTCTAAACACTTTCGGTTTTTGTCCGAATAACTCTTCAATCTTCGCCGCTTGTCTTTTCACCTGATTGGTAAACTCCTCCTGGCTAATCAATGCTGAGAGTGAGTGCGAGTAGGTTTCTGCTAAGAATTCAACACAGCCTGTTGCTGCTAATCTTTTGAAACTATCTAACACATCTTGCGCATACATTTCAAATTGGTCTAAGGCAGTGCCCGAAATAGAGAAACTAACTTTGAATTCACCTTTGAACTCATGAATCAAATCCAATAACAGTTGATTCATTGGCAAGTAGCATTTGTCGGCCACTTTGCGCATAATTTCAAAATTGAACTTATCGTCGAAATAATCGTGATTTTTCGAGATGTCAAAAAAACGATAGTGACGCAACCTCATAGGCTGGTGCACCTGAAAATAAAAACACAACTTCTTCATTATCTTACCTGCTTTAATGTTTCACTGTAAACTTCTTTAACTCTTAGGGAAGCGTATTCCCACTTCATACCTTCTACTTCTTTCCAACCTTCTTCTGCTAATGTTTTTGAGATTTCTGGATAAGCCAACAAACCAATAATAGAATCGGCTAATTTGTTGATGTTCCAAAAATCAACTTTAATCACATATCTTAATACTTCGGCAACGCCTGATTGGTTTGAAATAATAACCGGACAACCAGAACGCATCGCTTCCAAGGGTGTAATACCAAATGGTTCAGATACCGATGGCATCACATAAACACTACTCATACCGTACATTTTATCGGTTTCAGCAGAATTTAAAAATCCGGTAAAATGAAAGCGAGAACTCATTCTTAGTTCGGCTACTCTCTCCACCAATTTGAGATACATATCGCCGTGTCCCGCCATTACGAAATGAACATCGGGCATTACTTCTAATACTTTTTTGGCTGCTTCAACGAAGTAATCGGGACCTTTTTGAAAAGTAATTCTACCTAAGAAAGTAACTATTTGTTTGTCTAAAAGATTCTCTTTTATGTACACTTTCTTCTCGCGCTGTTCAACTGCATTGTGCACCACCACTATTTTATGTGGAGGAATACCATATCTATCAATTAAAATTCTGCGCGTTAATCTACTCACTGCAATAATGTTGTCGGCAGCTTCAAAACCGGCCTTCTCAATATCGTAAACCGATTGATTTACGTGTTCACCAGAGCGATCGAATTCGGTAGCGTGAACATGAACCACCAATGGTTTTCCGCTAACTTGTTTTGCTGCAATACCCGCTTGGTAAGTCAGCCAATCGTGCGCATGAATAACATCAAAATCATTGTCTTTAGCGATTTGCATTGCCACCAAAGCATATTGTTCAACCTCTCTAATTAAGTCTTTACCATAATTACCAGAGAAAGCATACTTCACTTTATTTCCTTCTAAAACATGCTTCGATTCATTGCGCTCTTCTTGAGAAAGAATGAAATCTTCGGGAGAAACATAGGGAACAATGGGAGAATTTATTTGGAGGTAATTTAATCTTTTCAAACTATTGATAATGGCTTGATCACCAAAATCTACCACCACTTGATTGGCATCTACAAAACGAAATTTATCGTCTTCGCCACCATACAACTTAGGCACTACAAACAAAACATCTACTTTATTGTGGAGAAGTCCGCTTACCATGCCGTAGCAGGCAGTACCCAAGCCTCCCGATATATGTGGGGGAAATTCCCAACCAAACATTAAAACCCGCATCTACTTATTATTAACGTTCGCTTCTTTAGGTTAGCTAACTTTGAGAATTGAACTAATTTATTTTCAAAGCTAATCTTTTTTTTTCGTTTCTCCTCAGCGTGGGATATTTTTCATTATATCTGCTAATTATTGCATTTATATTTTTTTAAGGGTATCATTTTTGTTTTTTTTTTAAAAAAGGAGAATTAATCCATTACCTAAAAAAATCTATACCTAGTCACTCTTCTCTTTTGGAGAAGGGCTGGGGATGAGGTCTAACTAAGTTTATAGGTACAATTTCGGCTAATTAATCAATCATCTCTTTGATTCTCAGTAATTCAGCCACGCTCCAAGCTTGAGAAATGGTGCCTGCCGCTTTGAAAGGCGCTTCAGCATTGTAAATCTCCGCTATTGAACCAACGCCATATTCAGTAAGTGCTTCTTCAAAATTACGGTAGATTTCAGTAACGAATTTCACTCCTTTCTCTCCATAAATTTTGAGATAAGCTTCACAAAAATGCCCCAACAACCAAGGCCAAACAATTCCCTGGTGATAAATTAAGTCCCGTTCCTCTTGATTTCCGCTGTAAATTCCTTTGTATTTATAATCAGCCCGACTCAATGTTCTCAAACCTCTTGGCGTGAGTAAATGCTTTTCAACTACCTTTAAAATCGATTTTGCTGCGGTTCCTTCAATCAAAGGAAAAGGCAATGAGATAGCGAAAATTTGATTCGGACGAATACTCCAATCACTAAGAAGAGTATGAGGTTCGAGATTTAAGATTTGTATATCTTTATGGATACAATCCGCAAGATATCCTTTTTCTTCGCTGTAAAATTTAGCTTTAAAAGATTTCTTAATTAAGGCAGGAAGCTTAGTCCATTTTTTCACAAACTCTTTGTCTTCTGCATCCGTTGCCAATTCTATTGAAAAACAAACGGCATTGTACCACAAGGCATTTAAATCAACGGCATAACCAGCACGAGGTGTAACAGGCTTTCCATCTACCATGGCATCCATCCACGTAAGCGCAACATCTTCTTGTCCGCCCCACAGCAAGCCATCTTCAGTCATGTGAATGTTATACCAAGTTCCTTTTCTATAACTCTCTAAAATCTCCTTAATTCCGGCACCAAACTCCAACCACAAACCTTTTGTCTTTTTGCTGTGTGCAGCGTATTTCTGCAAGGACCAAAAAAACCAAAGCGATGCATCGGCCGAGTTGTAGCGCGCCTCTTCCCCTACGCCAATATTAGAGAGTAATCCGTCTTGCAAATCTTGTAGCATGGAATCCATTACCGACTTAAAAACCTCTGGTTTGTTTCTGCTTAAAGTCAATCCAGGCAATGAAATAAAGGTGTCTCTACCCCATCTTCCAAACCAGTGAAAGCCAGCTGTGATCTCCATTCCTTTTTTCGTTTTAGAGATGAAATGTGCAGCAGAAATATCTAAAGCCGATTCGAAATTGGTGATTTTCTTTCTCGTTTTTAATTCAGATGCAAACAAATCTTTCAATTGAGAAGGCAGCATTTCTGACGTACCTACAGAAAAAACAATTTCTTCTCCAGGATGCATCAACATCGAGAAATAGCCAGGAGTAAGCAAATCTTCTTTAAAATCGTAGCCTCTATCTAATTCTCTCAAATATTCATTGTCATAATTCCATTCGAAGGTAGGCATGAAATGCGCTTCTTTAGAAACCTGCATGTGCAGAGAATAAAAATCACTATACATCTGGAAGCTCGCCCCATTTTCGATGTAGTTTAAATCATGATTAATTCTACCTATTTTACCTACCGAATGGTAATTTCTAAAAGCGGTGAAAGGCTCTAGCTTAAGTTGAACATTTTCTTTTCCTTGCAAATAAGTGTAGCGAATAAGTAAACGATTTTCATTATGCACCAAGAGCAACTCCTTCTTTAGTTTCATCTCTCCCAGCTCATAAATCCAAGTCGGAATTTTTTCTAGTTCAAATTCTTTCATCAAGTTAAAACCTTGCGGATACACAAGTCCCGCATATTGATGAGTTCCTAAGAGAAAATGATGCTGATTGTAGTTGATTGACTCATCCAAAGCAGCTAACATTACATAGCAAGAATCATCAATGTAAGGCTGGCGTAAAACCAACATTCCATGATACTTACGAGTATTACATAAAGAAACTGTAGAACTCGAATAGGCTCCGATCTCGTTGGCCTCTAGAAATTCTCTGTGAAAAGAAAATTCGTGATTTGCTAACTGCTTCTTATTCAAAGAAAGATAGCTCACTACCTACTCAATTCTTTTTCAGCTTGTTGCCAGTTTTGTTCTGCAGATTGAGATCCTCCGTTGCTTGCATAAATTTCGAAAGCACGTTGTTGAATGTCTGTAAAAGTAAGGATAGGCGTTTGTTTTTTAGTGCTTACTTTTTTTGCTGCAGGTTTCGTTTCTGCTTTTTCTGTTGTTGCTTTTTTTGCTGCCATATTTTCCAGTTTTAATGTATGTTAGTTATTACTGATACTTGCTAATTAGCTTGGCCACAATACCCGTCCAGCCTGTTTGATGACTCGCGCCAATACCTCTTGAATTGTCACCATGAAAATATTCATAGAACAACACCAAATCCTTAAAGTGCTCGTCTTTGTATAATTCTTCATTGTTGTTCACTGGTCGGTTACCATCTTTATCTAAAGCGAAAATAGAAATCAGCCGCTTGAACAACTCGTTTGCAATTTCATCTAAATTCATCTCCACGCCCGATCCTGTTGGAAACTCTAACTTCAAACTATCGCCATAATATTTATGGTATTCTCTCAACGATTCAATGAGTAAATAATTGGTTGGCATCCAAACCGGACCCCTCCAATTGGAGTTACCTCCAAACATACCGCTTGATGATTCACCTGGCTGATAATCGATGCAATACTCTCCTCCTTCTATATTAATACAATAAGCTTTTTTGTGACGCTTCGACAACGAGCGAATACCGCCAGGTGCTAAGAATTCACTCTCATCAATCATCAGTTTAATCAACTTAATCATTCTGTCTTTTGGAATGAGCGAGAACAACACATCTTCGTCTTCATTGTACTTTTCTATCGCCAAATATTTACCTTCTTTTATTCTGTCTTTAGAAAACCAATTCAAACGTTTTTTGAATCCAGGAATATCCTTCATCGTCTCTTTATGAATCAAAGTAGTGGCATACAAAGGAGACAATCCCACCAAAGAGTGAATCTTTAATTGCACGAATTTTCTACCCGGCAATTTCAATACATCGTAATAGAAACCATCTTCTTCATCCCATGCACCAATCCAATCTTTATTGGCTTTGTTCAACGACTCGGAGATATACACGAAGTGCTCAAAAAACTTGGTGGCCACATCTTCAAAAGAAGAATCGTACTCACAAATTTTAATAGCCATCTTCATCATATTCAAAGAGTACATGGCCATCCAGCTTGTTCCATCGGCTTGCTCTAAAGTTCCACCGCCTGGCAACTCATTGCTTCTATCAAACACACCAATATTATCTAAACCTAGGAAACCACCTTCGAAAAGATTTTTTCCTTTGGCATCTTTTCTATTTACCCACCAAGTGAAGTTAATCAAGAGTTTATGAAAAATCTTTTTCAAGAATTTCACATCAGCTCTACCGTAATGCTTCTTTTCTGTTTCGTAAATTTTAATGGCAGCCCATGCTTGCACTGGCGGATTAACATCACCAAAAGCCCACTCGTAGGCCGGTATTTGTCCGTTTGGCGCCATGTACCACTCACGTGTGATAATAATCAACTGTTTCTTAGCAAACTCGGGGTCGAGCATAGCTAAAGGCACACAATGAAAAGACAAATCCCACGACGCATACCAGGGGTACTCCCATTTATCGGGCATGGAAATAATGTCTTCATTTTGCAAAGTTTTCCAGTCTTTGTTTCTACCCTTCTTTCTTGATTCTGGCGGCACTAGCTGCCCGGGATCACCTTCTAACCAACGCTCCACATCATAGCAGTAATATTGCTTAGTCCATAACATACCAGCAAAACCCTGACGCTGAATATTCTTTAAATCGGCACTCGCCGTTTTAGGCACAAACTTGTCGTAGAATGAATCGGCTTCTTGAATTCTCTTTTTGAAAATTGCTTCGAACTCGTCACCAAAAGGATTGGTTTTGGTTTCGGCGTTTGTCAGTTTTAAATAGAAAACCTCTTTGCCCTCACCTGCGATATTTCGCTTGTACATAGGCGAAACCTTGGTGCCGAAATTATGATTTTCAAAAATCTTAAAATCGTTTTTCACCACCGCATCATTGATAGCATCTTTGATGTAAGGGGTAGCATTAGGCGTTTGAAAGATAAGCTCCCTATTGGTTTCATTCTCGGTAAACATCAATCTATCGGGCTCATCGAAATACAAATAGTAATCGCCTATGATATGATGTTGGGCGTGAACGCCAGAAAAACCTTTTAAATTGTTTATTTTCTCAATGCTTGGCTTTTGTTTCCAAACACCAAAATCCCACAAATTTCTAAACCACAAGGTTGGCAATACCGAAAGGTCGTGCGCTTCCTTGCCTCTATTGAATGCTGTTATTTTTATAAGAATATCGAATGGTCCGTCTTTAGCATATTCCACCTGAACATCAAAATATCTATTCTCATCAAAAACGCCTGTATCAGTAATTTCAAATTCAGGTTCTTCTTTGCTTCTGTTTCTGTTAACTTGATATAGCTCGGTGTATGGAAATTTAGCATGAGGATATTTGTACAAATACTTCATGTATGCATGCGAAGGCGTATTGTCTAAATAATAATACAACTCTTTACAATCCTCGCCATGATTACCTAAAGTACCACTTAAACCATACAATCTTTCTTTAATAATTTTATCGTTGCCATTGTGCAAAGCAACACTAAAACACAAATTTTGATAATGATCGCTAATACCTGCAATACCATCTTCACCCCAACGGTAAACGCGCGAACGCGCATGGTCGTGCGGAAAATAATCCCAAGCAGAACCATCGGCGCTATAGTCTTCGCGAACCGTTCCCCACTGGCGTTCGCTGAGGTAGGGTCCCCAGCGCTTCCAGAGTTTAACTTTAGACTTGGCTTCTTCTAAGCGTATTTCTTCAGCTGTTTTCATGTAAGTTGTAAAGCTTTGGTGAAAATATGCTTTTTGCGCCGAAATACAGCAGCCTAATGCGAATAAATTGTTAATGATTGGATTCTAATAACTTCACACCTTGAATTTCAATTAAAACAAAAAAAACGGGATCCGTCAGCTGACGAATCCCGTTTTTGTTTTATTGGAGACGTATTATTATTCGTCTCTACTGCTACTTTTTCTCTTCTGCCACTTCTTCGAAGTCAACATCTGTTACTTCAGCATCTTTAGATGAAGCTCCAGCATTAGCTTGCGCACCTGCAGCAGAACCACCTTGATAAGCACCTTGAATATCGGCAGCCATAGCTTGTAAAGTATCGTTTACTTTAGTTGTTCCTGCTTCAACTGCTGCGATATCTTGCATTTGATGAGCAATTTTCAACTCATTCAGCGCATCTTGAATCGTTTGCTTTTTATCGGCAGGTAATTTATCTCCTAGCTCTTCCAATTGTTTTTCCACTTGGAAAATCAATCCATCAGCTTGGTTCAACTTGTCGATTCTGTCTTTAGCTTCTCTATCAGAATCTGCATTTTCGGCAGCTTCACGTTTCATTGTCTCGATTTCTTCTTTCGACAATCCAGAAGAAGCTTCGATACGAATTTGTTGTTGTTTACCTGTTTTGTTTTCTTTAGCACTTACATTTAAAATACCGTTTGCATCGATATCGAAAGTAACTTCAATTTGTGCTTCACCTCTTCTCATTGGAGGGATACCATCTAAGTGGAATCTACCCAATGATTTGTTGTCTTTCGCCATTGCACGCTCACCTTGTAAAACGTGAATTTCTACTGATGGTTGGTTATCGGCAGCTGTTGAGAAAACTTCTTTTTTGTTGGTAGGAATTGTAGTATTTGCTTCAACCATTTTGGTTAATACACCACCTAAAGTTTCGATACCAAAAGAAAGAGGAATTACATCTAACAACAATACGTCTTTCACTTCACCTGTTAATACACCACCTTGAATAGCAGCACCAATTGCTACAACTTCATCAGGGTTAACGCCTTTAGAAGGCTCTTTTCCGAAGAAAGCTTTAACCGCTTCTTGAATAGCAGGAATACGAGTAGAACCACCAACTAAAATAATTTCGTCGATATCGCTTACTGAGAAACCTGAGTTTTTCAAAGCTGTTTTACAAGGCTCAATTGTTCTTTTGATTAATGAATCGGCCAATTGCTCGAACTTAGCTTTAGTTAAGGTTTTCACTAAGTGTTTAGGAATTCCGTTCACTGGCATGATGTATGGCAGGTTGATTTCTGTAGACGCTGTGCTAGATAATTCAATCTTAGCTTTTTCTGCAGCTTCTTTCAAACGTTGCAAAGCCATAGGGTCTTGTTTCAAATCTAGGCCTTCGTCGTTTCTAAATTCAGCAGCTAACCAGTCGATAATAACGTGGTCGAAGTCATCACCACCTAAGTGCGTATCACCATCGGTAGATTTTACTTCAAATACACCATCACCCAACTCTAACACAGAAACGTCATGAGTACCACCACCGCAGTCGAAAACCACGATTTTCATATCTTTTCCTTTCTTGTCTAAACCATAAGCCAAAGCCGCAGCAGTTGGCTCATTGATGATTCTTTTAACTACTAAACCAGCAATTTCACCCGCTTCTTTAGTCGCTTTTCTTTGCGCATCATTAAAGTATGCAGGCACAGTAATAACGGCTTCAGTAATATCTTGTCCCAAGAAATCTTTAGCAGTCGCTTTCATCTTTTGCAAAATCATTGCAGAGATTTCTTGCGGAGTGTAGTTTCTATCGTCGATTTTAACACGCGGTGTGTTGTTGTCTCCTTTTACCAATGTATAAGGAACTCTTTTCAATTCGGCCAAAGCCTGATCGTAAGAGATACCCATAAATCTCTTGATAGAGAAGATAGTTTTTGTTGGGTTGGTAATAGCCTGACGTTTAGCAGGGTCACCTATTTTACGCTCGCCATTGTCGGCAAATGCCACGATAGACGGCGTTGTTCTTTTACCTTCGCTGTTTGCGATAACTACGGGCTCGCTTCCCTCCATTACGGCAACACATGAGTTGGTAGTTCCTAAGTCAATTCCAATAATCTTAGCCATTGTATTTTTTTTTAAATGTTTCCTCCTCTTTGTCAATGGCTGTGCCACGCGGATTTAGGGGACAAGCTGACACTTTTTGTCAGAAATCTACGCCAACGCAGTTATTATCACAGAATATTTTGTGACAAAAAGACATTTATTACCTTAGCCCACGAAGAGAAACCTTATGAGAAAATCAGTATTGCTTTTGAGTTTATTGCCTTGTGCACTTTTGGCTCAGCCTTTTATTACCAATGAAGTTGCCGACAAGTTGTTTTACGATGATTTTACTGACAACTCTGAAAACTGGCCAAGCTTCAACGAGCCTGACATCAAAACATACGCTGCTGAAGGTTTCTATTACCTATCTAAAATAAGCGGGGAAAAATCGAGAGCCATCATTCCTGCCTTTAGAAAACAAGAGAATAAGTTCATGATTAAAACATCGTTGATGCTGCTTTCTACTACACCCAACCAACAAACTTTGGGCGTTTTGTTTATGGCTCAATCAGATGGCAGCGGGGGTTTTGTTTTAGAGATTAATAAAAAACAACAGTTCAGAGTTAGGGGAATAACCAATATCGGACAATACATTACCACTGGAGAAAACGGTTGGACAAAATCGAAAAATGTAAAAGGTGCCGATGAGTTTAACAAAATAGTAATTAAAGGTCATAGCAATAAGTACGACATCTATTTCAACGACCAATATACCTTCTCTTTTGAACAAGGTAATTTTAAGCAAGGTGAATTTGGTTTATTATTAGGTCCCGAATCGAAAGCCAAAGTTGATTTCTTTTACCTCTATAAAATATCGGCCAACATTGCAGATAACTTAGCCACAGTTAGCTCTAAACTCGATAGCTTACAAAAAGAAAACGACAGCTTAAAACACCGCATAGATCATACTTTAGCGCGCAAAATAGATTCTTTGGAAAGAGTAAATCAAAAACTTCAGGAAAATGTAGATTTCTTGCGCGAGGCAGTAAGAAAGAGAGATACCATTCATTTAGATGAAGAAGGAAATCCTATTGAAGAGAACAAGTCAGAAGCTGAAATACACGCCGCACCTCCAATTGAAACCGATGTTGAATTGAAAGAGGTTCCTATTAAAGAAGCCGACAAACCTAAAGAAGATTAATTTTTATAGATTTACCCACTTAATCCATATCAATGTCAGCAAGTACCCAAGAAATAAAAAGAATTACCACCCACACTCTCCAAGAGATGAAAAGCAAAAAGATTAAAATCTCTATGCTTACCGCCTACGACTTCACCATGGCTAAAATCATTGATGGCGCCGGTACAGATGTGATATTGGTGGGCGATTCGGCATCGAATGTAATGGCTGGCCACGAAACTACTCTTCCTATTACTTTAGACCAAATGATTTATCACGCGGCATCGGTAATTCGCGGTACCAATCGCGCTTTGGTAGTGGTTGATTTACCTTTTGGTTCTTATCAAGGTAACTCAAAAGAAGCTCTCAACTCGGCAATTAGAATCATGAAAGAAGCTGGTGCTCACGCCGTAAAGCTAGAAGGCGGCAGAGAAGTAAAGGAATCTATTGAAAGAATTCTAACGGCTGGTATTCCTGTAATGGGACACTTGGGTTTAACTCCACAGTCAATTTATAAATTTGGTACCTACAGCGTTCGCGCTAAAGAAGATGTTGAAGCAAAAAAATTAATTGAAGATGCTTTGATTTTGCAAGAAGCTGGCGTGTTTGCCATTGTGGTGGAAAAAGTTCCTGCAGTATTAGGTAAGCAGTTGGCTAAGAAATTAAAAATTCCGGTGATTGGTATTGGGGCTGGAGGTTATGTAGACGGCCAAGTGCTGGTTTCTCACGATATGTTTGGGATGAATACTGAGTTTAGTCCGCGCTTTTTACGCCGCTATGCCAACCTATTTGCCGACATGACCAAAGCCACCAAAAACTACATTAAAGATGTAAAAAGTGGCGATTTCCCTAACGAAAAAGAACAGTACTAATGATTGATGTGATTTACGAAGACAATCATTTAATTGCAGTAAACAAAGCGGCTAGTGACTTGGTGCAGGGCGACAAAACTGGCGATGAACCACTGGGCGATAAAATAAAAGCTTTCTTAAAAGAAAAATACAACAAACCGGGCGATGTGTATTTAGGTGTTACACACCGCATCGACCGACCGGTAACAGGTGTTGTTTTGTTTGCTAAAACATCAAAAGCCCTTACTCGTGTAAACCAAATGTTTCAAGATAAAACCATTCAAAAAACATATTGGGCGATAGTGTTACAAGCACCACCAATGAAGGAAGATCAGCTTGAAAATTACCTTGTGAAAAACTCAGAAAAGAATAAATCTTTCGCTTTTAAACAAGAAATTAAAAACTCAAAGTTGGCCATTCTTACCTACAAATGGCTTACTTCTAGCGACCATCAAAATCTGTTAGAGGTTTCCCCTAAAACAGGAAGACACCATCAAATACGTGTTCAGCTTTCGAAGATTGGCTGCATGATACAAGGAGACACCAAATACGGCGCGCCCTCGCCAAACAAAGACAGAAGCATTTGCTTACACGCTCGTTATCTAACATTTATGCATCCGGTTACGAATATGAAAATCACTATTGAAGCGCCAGTTCCCGATAATCCTTACTGGAAGAATTTCAAAAATTATACGTCGTAAAATACACAAAACAAAAAAGGATTCGTCACAACTGACGAATCCTTTTTGGCTTATTGCTTTTAACTTTTTACTTTCTATTATTTACCGCCTCTTTTTCTTTCGCCTTCTTTCAAGAATATTTTTCTCAAACGAATTGAATTCGGAGTTACCTCAACGAACTCATCTGATTGGATATACTCTAATGCTTCCTCTAACGAGTGTCTAACAGCAGGGATGATTCTCACCTTGTTATCAGAACCTGAAGCACGCATGTTGGTTAATTGTTTTGATTTGGTAACGTTGATACATAAGTCACCTTCTTTACTGTGCTCACCAATAACCTGACCTTCATAAATCTCAGCAGTTGGGTCGATAAAGAATTTACCTCTGTCTTGTAATTTATCAATTGAGTAAGCGATAGAAGTACCTTGCTCTAATGAAATTAAAGAACCATTTTGTCTTTCTGGAATCTCACCTTTCCAAGGCTCGTAAGCTTTGAAACGATGCGCCAT
>Ga0208960_1000627_pt1 | contig 19705 bp, 19 predicted proteins | sample GreLakmeON33MSRF_FD_187703 | JGI IMG/M metagenome (GOLD analysis project Ga0208960, IMG submission 187703) | Freshwater lentic microbial communities from great Laurentian Lakes, MI, USA - Great Lakes metaG ON33MSRF (SPAdes) | ecosystem: Environmental > Aquatic > Freshwater > Lake | place: Great...
CTGCGGCACCTTGTCCAACTCGATCTCGATGCCCGTCCCGGCGCGCGCCGCTGTCTCGCACGTCGAGCAGGTCAAACCCGCCGCGCCCATGTCCTGCATGCCGGCGACGCAGCCAGTGGCGAGGAGTTCGAGGCAGGCTTCGCAGACGAGTTTCTCCATGAAGGGATCGCCCACCTGCACCGCGCCGCGCTGCTGTTCAGCGGATTCCTCGGTCAAGTCCTGCGAGGCGAACGCCGCGCCCGCGAGCCCATCGCGACCGGTCGCCGGGCCAACGTAGAAGACCGGATTCCCGATGCCGTGGGCCGCGCCGCGCGTGATTTGGTCGTGGCGCAGGACGCCGAGGCAGAAGGCGTTGACGAGCGGATTGCCCTCGTAGCTTTTATCGAAGTAGACCTCGCCCGCGATGGTCGGGATGCCGAAGCAATTGCCGTAGTGCGAAATGCCGCTGACCACGCCGGAGAAAAGATGGCGCACGTCCGGGTTGGACAACTCGCCGAAGCGCAGCGAGTTCAGCGCCGCGACGGGCCGCGCGCCCATCGTGAAGATGTCGCGGATGATGCCGCCGACACCGGTGGCCGCGCCTTGGAACGGCTCGACCGCGCTGGGATGGTTGTGCGACTCGATCTTGAACGCGATGGCCACGCCGTCGCCCACGTCAATGATGCCGGCGTTCTCCTCGCCCGCGCCCACGAGGATGTTCGCGGCCTTGGTGGGGAACGTTTTCAGCACGGGCCGGGTGTTCTTGTAGGAGCAGTGCTCGCTCCACATGACCGAGAAGATGCCCAGCTCTGTGTAGCTCGGGGTGCGCCCGAGGATCTCGAGCACCTTCAGGTATTCGTCGGGCGTGAGGTTGTGCTTGGCGACCAGCTCGGGGGTGATGGCGGGTTCAGTCATCGGGCGTCAGGTAAACAGATTCAAAAAGCGCGGCGAGAATGGGCAGTCGCGCCGGGGGCGGCAAGCAAATCGGTGGCTGGCATCACTGCAAAGGGTTTGACTTGGTTTTCGCCCTGACAATAATCTATTGAAAGCAAAACACGTATGCCCAGACTCGTATTACTCACAGAAGGATTCACCGGGCGGTCATTCGAGTTGAAGGCGGAGCGCTCCACAGTCGGGCGCTTGGAGGACAACAATTTCCAGATCCCCGCGCCCTCGGTTTCCAGCCACCATGGCGAGATTCTCCTGAGGGGTAACGATGTGGTGGTGAAGGATCTCAACTCGACCAACGGCACGTTCATCAACGGTGAGCAAGTCACCGACGAGGCTGTGCTGCCCGTGGGCCAGTCGGTCCGCTTTGGCTCCATCGAGGCGCGGTTGGAAGCCTCCGCCCCGACGGGGGCCTCGGGCAAGAAGGTGCTTGATAAGACCACCGTGCTGCCGCAGGGCGTGAAGATGAACGAACTGGAGAAGGGCACGCAGAAGATAACGAACTTCGACAAGAACTCCCCGTTCAAGAAGAAGAGCAACAAGACGACTTGGGTTTTCATCGCCATCGGCGCCGTCATCGTGATCGCCATCATAATCGCGCTGGTGATGGTGTTCACCCGCGACAAGTAACCGCGGCGGCCCTTGTCCGCCCCGCCGCCCATCAGCCCTTCAGCCAGCCGCAGACTTCCTTCGCGGAGTAGGTGATGATGATGTCCGCTCCGGCTCGGCGCATCCCCAGCAGCGATTCCATGGTCACCGCTCGCTCGTCAATCCAGCCTTTCTCCGCCGCCGCCTTGATCATGGAATACTCGCCACTCACGGCGTAGGCCGCAGTTGGGTAGCCGAAGGTCGCCTTCACGCGGTGCAAAATGTCCAAGTAGGCCAGCGCCGGTTTCACCATGACCATGTCGGCACCCTCGGCGATGTCCAAGGCCACCTCACGCAAGGCTTCCTCGGCGTTGGCCGGGTTCATCTGGTAGCTGCGGCGGTCGCCGAACTGCGGCGCGGATTCCGCTGCCTCGCGGAACGGGCCGTAAAAAGCGGACGCATACTTCGCTGCGTAGGCGAGGATCGGGGTGTCGGAAAACCCGCCGGCGTCCAGCGCGCTCCGGATGGCCCGCACGCGTCCGTCCATCATGTCGCTCGGCGCGACGACATCCGCCCCGGCCTCCGCGTGGCTCACGGCGGTGCGGGCCAGCAGCTTGAGTGAGGGGTCGTTCAACACCTTGCCCGCCGCGCGATGCACAAGGCCACAGTGACCGTGGCTCATGTATTCGCAGAGGCAAACATCCGTGATGACGAGCAGTTCGGGCAGCTCTCGCTTCAGGGCGCGCACGGCTTGCTGGACGATGCCGTTTCGCGCGTAAGCTCCCGACGCCCGCTCGTCTTTTCGGTCCGGAATGCCGAAGAGCAGCACCGCCGGCACGCCCGCCGCGTGGGCGGCGGCGGCGTCCTTCACCAACTCATCCACGCTCAACTGGAACACGCCGGGCATCGAGCCGATGGGCCGACGCTCCCGCTTGCCGGGCCGCGCGAAGAGGGGCAGCACGAGCTGGTGCGCGCCCAACTGCGTCTCCGCCACCATGCGGCGCAGCACGGGCGACTGCCGGAGGCGGCGCGGACGGTAGGCAGGAAAGGTGGGTTGGTTCATCGCACGGCGGTGACAGTGAGGTTCGTGTAGCTCTTTGCGTCGGGGTCGAGCAGCGAGATGTTGAAGGGAAAGAGCTTGTGCGGCTCGAGCAAAATCTTTGAGTCGGAGAACTTGCCAAGGGAAACGCCGTTCTTGTCGAGCAACTCGCACTCGACCTTCACATCGAACCACGGCACGGCGGAGTGGTTCGTGACGGCGCCGCGCACGAAGGACAGCGCGGTGCCGGGCTGGGTTTCCTGTTTGTGGTAGAGCAGTTCGATAGCGTCTTTGAGTGGCCTGCCGTCCTTGCCCTGCTTCGGGCGGCCTTCGAGGTATAACATCCCCCACCGCCACGCCGCCACGAGCGCGAGGATGAAGACGAGCCCCAGTCCGATACGGCGGAACCAGCTCGGCTTCACCTCCTCCGCCGGTGGAACATTCACGGCGGTATCGCAATCCGGGCAATTCGTCGCGCCTGGCGGGACTTTCGTGCCGCAGAAATCACAGCGCACCGGCTTGGCGGGGGGCACATCCTCCGCCCCGTCTGCGTCGTCCGCCCACTGCGTCTTGATGACGGCGCTCTTCTTGTTCACGGGCTTGGCGCTGGCGGTCCGGGAAACTGGGTTGGAGGCGCGCGCGGCGGCGATGGCAGCCTTTTGAGCCTCGGAAAGCGGCTTGGCAGCGACGGGCTTGGCGGCGGTGGCGGTGGCCGTGGGGCGGGCCACTAGTTTTTGGGCTGCTGGCTCCGCGGGCGCAGCCTGAGTCGGGGCCGGCTCCGCGGCGGGAGCGGGTGCCGCAGCTGCTGCGTCCAGCACAGTCTGCTGGCCGCAATGCGGGCAGGTGACGGCCATGCCGCGCGCGCTGGCGGGAAAGGAAATGCGCCCGTTGCAATGGCCACAGGGGCTTTTCAGATACGACTCTTGGCTCATGCGTGCGACTCTTCTGCCCGCGGGTCAATGTCGCTGGGGGCAAAAGCGCGCGCAGTATCTTCCGCTCCCCGGCACATTCAACCAGAAAACCGAACGGCACCTGTCGTTTCAACTCCGTTGCTGACTCACGCCGTCGCTGTCCCTACCTTCACCCACACAAATCATGTTCATCCTCGATGCCCATCTCGATCTCGCCATGAACGCGCTGGAGTGGAACCGCGACCTCACATGGTCCCTCGAACGCATCCGCCGCCGCGAACTCAACCAGACTGACAAGAAAGACCGCGGCAACAACACGCTCTGCTTCCCCGAGTTGCGCCGCGCCGAGATCGGCCTCTGCGTCGCCACGCAGATCGGGCGCTGGTCACCTTACTTCCACCGGCTGCCGGGTTGGGCCTCGCCGCATCAGGCGTGGGCGCAGACGCAGGGCCAGCTCGCGTGGTATCGCGCGATGGAGGAGGAGGGTGAACTCGTTTCCATCCGCACGCGTGCGCAGCTCGATGCGCATTTAAAGTTCTGGCAAAAGCTTCCACCGCCGGATGCGAAAGCCTACGTCGTTGAGTCCCGCCGCCAGCCCGCGAAGCCGCCCATCGGCTACATCCTCAGCCTCGAAGGTGCGGACTCGCTCATCACGCTGAAGCATCTGGAGCGCAGCTACGCGGACGGCCTGCGTGCGCTCGGCCCCGCGCACTATGGTCCCGGCGTCTATGCCCACGGCACCGACGCGCTCGGCCCGCTGCCCGCGCGCGGCAAGGACTTGCTCAGGGAGATGGACCGGCTCGGCATGATCCTCGACAGCACGCATCTCAACGACGAGTGCTTCTGGGAGGCGCTGGACATTTTCCAAGGCCCCGTCTGGGCCAGCCACCAGAACTGCCGCGTGCTCGCACCCTGGAATCGCCAGTTCGCCGACGACATGATCAAGGCCGTGGTCGAACGCGGCGGCGTGCTGGGCATGGCCTTCGACGCGATCATGATGGTGCCCGGTTGGATTCACAACCGGAGCAAGCCCTCGGACTTCAACCTCAAGATCGAGCGCATCTGCGATCACATTGACCACATCTGCCAGCTCGCCGGCAGCGCGAAGCACGTTGGCATCGGCACGGACCTCGACGGTGGCTACGGCAACGAGCAGACGCCGATGGACATGAACTCGATCTACGACCTCCAGACGATCCCCGGCCTGCTCAAGAAGCGCGGCTACAAGAAGGCGGAGATCGAAGGCATCATGTCGGGGAACTTCCTGAACTTCCTGCGGAAGCATCTGCCGAAGTGATTCTGAGATTCTGCCATGACTCTGCCGCCAGCCTGTGCTGAACTCGGCCCATGCTCTGGCGCGCTGGCCAACACGAGTTTAGCTTTCCCCGCCCCACGCTCGTGGTGGGCGTGCTGAACGTCACGCCGGATTCCTTCTCGGACGGCGGGCAGTTTTTCTCCATCGAGGCGGCCATGGAACGCGCGGGGCAACTGCTTCGCGAGGGGGCCGACCTGCTGGATGTGGGCGGTGAATCCACCCGGCCCGGCGCGGCACCGGTTTCGGCGGAGGAGGAAATCCGCCGCGTCGTCCCGGTCATACAGCAGCTCGCAGCGCGGGTGCAGGCGCCCATCTCGATTGACACGCAGAAGCCGGAGGTCGCCCGCGCCGCACTGCTGGCAGGAGCGAGCATCGTCAACGACATCGCCGCCAACCGCACCGATGACGCGATGGCGCGCGTGGTCGCCGAGTTCCGGGCTGGCTACATCGTGATGCACATGAAGGGCACGCCGCAGACCATGCAGCAAAGCCCGGCCTACGCCGACGTGGTGCGCGAGGTGGACGACTTCTTCGCCGCGCGGCTCGCGCGGTTGGAGCAGTCCGGAGTGCGACGAGAGCAGGTAGTGCTCGACCCCGGCATCGGCTTCGGCAAGACATTGGAGCACAACCTGCAATTACTCAGCGCGCTGCCGCACTTCGCCCGGCATGAGCGGCCGGTGCTGCTGGGGGTTTCGCGTAAATCCTTCCTCGGCAAAATCACCGGCACGGAGAGCGTGATGGAGCGCTTGCCCGGCGCGCTGGCGTGCGCGGCGCTGGCCGTGCGCGAGGGCGTGCAACTGCTCCGCGTGCATGACGTGCGCGAGACGGTGCAGGCGGTGCGGGTGGCGGAGGCCATTCAGGCAGGCAGCAGAGGAGTGAGCGAGAGCTCGCCGCTCATCCGATAATCCGCCTGGTCGCAGGAGGCTGAGACCATGTCTGCAGCTTGCTTTGGCAGGTTTTGACGGTTGACGGGAACCCGCCGCTCACTAGAGTGCCGCTCCCTGACCCGGACAGGACTGGCGGTTCGCCAGCCAAACCCCGGGCAGCAGACTGGGAAGGAAGTGAAATAGTTTTGACGGAAATTAAGCTCAAAAAAGGCGAGCCGGTTGAAAAGGCGCTGCGCCGGTTGAAAAAGAAAATCGACCGTGAAGGCACGCTGAAGGAAGTCCGTAGCCATCGCCGCTACACAAAACCTAGCGAGAAGAGACGCGAGAAACTCAAAGTGGCGAAGTTCACCGCCATGCTCCGCGCGCGTTACGCTGATATGTGACGCCCGCCCTTCCCCTCACGCCGGACGCTGGATTAACCCGCGTCCGGCGTCTTTTTTTCTACTCGTGAGAGAGGCGCAAGATTAAGGAGGTTGCGAGGGGAGAGCAGACGCACGCAGCGCATCCCGGAGCGCGGGTCCTTACCGGTGCGGGACCAGACGGCACCGTGCCATCTTTGCGGGAAACTTCGTTTGCCTCCACGCCGCCGCCGCGCTCTACTCGCCGCGTCCCGCAATCCCAGCCACGCCCATGAATGCTCTGCCCGGCCTCAGCCCGCAAGCCTCGCTGCTCCTTTACGCAGCGGCGGCGGTGGCGCTGCTCATCTTCCTCGTCGCGCGCTGGAAGGTGAACGCCTTCATCGCCCTCGTGCTCGCCTCGCTCTGCGTCGGCCTGTGCTCCGGCGTGCGGTTGCTCGACATCGCGAAGGCCTTTCAGGAGGGCGTCGGCGGCACGCTCGGCTTCATCGCGGTCGTCGTCGGCCTCGGCACCATGCTGGGCAAGCTCCTCGCCGAGTCCGGCGGCGCGGAGGTCATCGCGCAGACGTTCATCGCCGCCTTCGGGGAAAAGCGCCTCCACTGGACGCTCATGTTCGTGGCCTTCATCGTCGGCCTGCCGGTCTTTTTCGGCGTCGGCGTGGTGCTGCTCATCCCCATCGTCTTCACCCTCGCACGCGAGACCAAGCTGCCGCTGCTCTACCTCGGCATCCCCGTCATCGCCGGGCTGTCCACCTCGCACGGCCTCGTGCCGCCACACCCGGGGCCGATGGTCGCCATCGAGAAAGTCGGCGCAGACGTGGGCAAAACCATTCTCTGGGCCATCGCCATCGGCCTGCCGTGTGCCGCTCTCGCCGGGCCAATCTTCGCCAAGTTCATCGCCCCTCGCATATCAGTCCCCCTCGGCGGCATCGGCGAAAAACTCTCCCAGCCCAACCCCGCCCGCACCCGCCGTCCCGGTTTCGGCATCACGCTTTTCACCATCACGCTGCCCGTGCTGCTCATGCTCGGCGCGACGATTGCCGACGTGGCGTTGCCCAAGGGCGACGCGCTCCGCGAGTGCGCCGACTTCATCGGCTCACCGCTCGTGGCGATGCTCCTAGCCGTCCTCTTCGCCCTGTGGTCGTTCGGCGCGAACTGTGGCTTCGACCGCAACCAGCTCCTCAAGTTCACCGACGACTGCGTCGGCCCGTGTGCCACCATCTTCCTCGTGGTGGGTGCGGGCGGCGGCTTCGGCAAGGTGCTGGACGTGAGCGGTGTGGACGACGCCATCTCCGACCTCGCGAAGGGCATGCAACTCTCGCCGCTGCTGCTGGGCTGGCTCGTGGCTGCGGCCATCCGCATCGCGGTCGGTTCCGCCACTGTGGCCATCACGCTGGCCAGCGCCATCATGGCTCCGATCGCGCTGACGTCGCCGGTGAACAAGGAACTGCTCGTCCTCGCAATGGGGGCCGGCTCCGTCATCCTCTCGCACCTCAACGACGGCGGCTTCTGGTTCGTGAAGGAGTATTTCAACCTCACCGTCGAGCAGACGCTCAAGACCTGGACCGTCCTGGAGACCATCGTCTCCGTCGTCGGCCTCGCGCTCGTGCTGCTGGCGAGCCGGTTTGTTTGAACCAAGCGCAATTTTTAGCCACGGATGGAACACGGATGAAACACGGAGAGCCGCGAAGCGGGTCAACTCCTTGAGCTGGAACGCCACCTTCAACTGCATGGTTCCGACCATGCCCGCATTTTCTTTCATCCGTGTTTATTCCGTGTTCCATCCGGGGCTAAGAATTCTGGTTGGGAAGGCGGCCTCCGCCATCTTTCCAGTTGCCCTCCGCCCGCTTTCCCGCTTTAACCACCCGACATGACTGTCTATCTCAACGGCGAGTTCCTCCCGAAGGACCAGGCCCGCATCTCGCCCGACGACCGCGCGTTCCTCTTCGCCGACGGCGCGTATGAAGTCCTCCGCGCCTATCGCGGCCACCTCTTCCGCGCGCGCGAACACTGGGACCGCTTCGATTGCAGCCTGAAGGCACTGCGCATCGCGTCTCCGGCTAACACCGACTTCGCCGCCATCGCCAGCGAACTGCTGAAGCGCAACAACCTCGCCGACGCCGAAGCCATCGTTTATCTGCAAGTCTCGCGGGGCGCCGCGCCGCGCAAGCACGCCTTCCCCGCCGACGCCACGCCGACCGTTTACGCCTACGTCGCGCCGTTCGCCAACCCAGTCGAGAAGTGGATCACTGGCGTGAAAGTCATCACCCTGCCCGACCAGCGCTGGGCGCGCTGCGACATCAAGTCCATCTCGCTGCTGCCCAACGTCCTCGCCAACCAGCAGGCGCAGGAGGCTGGCGCGCACGAGGCCGTGCTCGTTCGCGACGGCTTCGCATTGGAAGGCTCGCTCTCGAACTTCGCGGTCGTCCTCGACGGCGTGCTGCACACCGCGCCGCGCAGCAACTACATCCTCCCCGGCATCACGCGCCTCGCCGCGCTGGGCCTGTGCTCCGCGCTGGGCATCCCGGTGAAGGAATTCCCAGTCGCCGAGACGGACTTGAAATGCGCCGCCGAAGCCATGCTCTTCGGCACGACCAACGAGGTCATGCCCGTCGTGCAAATCAACGACCTCAAACTCGGCGACGGCCAGCCCGGCCCGCTCACGCGCCAGCTCCAGCAAGCCTTCCGCAACTACGTGGAAGAGTGCCAGCGGCGCGGGTGACAGGAATCAGCCCCGCAGCACGCGGCCTTCTCCTTGCCGACTCGTGTGGCTGGAGGAGGTTGCCTATCATGTCCCGTGGGAGACGCGCTTCGCACACGGATCGGCTGCGGTGCTCTGGCATGGAACTGGGAAGCTCACGCCGGCGCGTGCGTCGGAGACGTTAGCGGACTGGTGGGGACAGTAGCGGTAGATTGTGGAGTGCGGCGGCAGAGCGCAGCGGCGGCGCCGCTATCGGAGGGGAGGGGGTTCTCCCCGAATTCCGATTTTGAAGACGCGTTGGATGCGGCAGCCAAGCTCGGAGCGCGGCGTTCACGCCGCAGAAAGTTCCGCAGGTAATGGGCGCTCGAAAAACCAATGGCTGGCCCACGTTTCTGCGGCGTGAACGCCGCGCTCCAAAACGAAAAACCCCTTCCGGTTGCCCGGAAGGGGTGTGACTAAGCGAGGCTTAGATTAGAACTTGTAGGCGATCTGCGCGATGATCTCGTGAGAGTTGTCACTGGAATCAACACCGTTGCGCGTGGCGGCACGATTGAGGCCATTCAGGTCGTGTTGCCAGCGATACTCAAGGCGGGACACAACGTTGGCCCAGAGCTTATACTCAAACGTCAGAGTGGTGACGGCGGCCTCGTTGTCCGAAAACCCCTGAGCGCTAGCATTGGCGTATTCGAGGCGAGCGTTGAACGTGGATTTCTCGCTGGTCTTGAGCGAGAGGTAGGCCGCGAGCACATCTTCGTCAGCCTTGACTTTGTTTTCGTGCTTGCGATCCCAAGCAAAGCCCAAGTTCACTTTGTCATTCCCAGTGGGGACAGTGGCGCCGATGTAGATGTGTGTCTTGTCGCCCCTAATTAGAGCATCATTATGATCGAAGCCGTCAACCACGCCAGCGGTCAACGAAGCGCCCTTGAGGAACCCGAGGCTATCGGGAGCGGTGACGGTCACGGCGGCCATGTAGGACCACGTTTCGTTTGCGCCACGCGCACCTTGATTGAGTTCGTTGCCGAGGGTGTTCGCCATGCCCGCCGAGACGGAGATGCTGTCCACCACCTTGTAGGTCAGGAGGAGGCCCGTGTGGGAGAAGGGTTCCAAGGTGTAGCCGAGGGAACGCGTGTAGTTCGGGTTCTCGATGGAGTTGGAGGATTCGTAGCCGATAATCGAGTCGAAGACACCGATCTTGGCCTGAATGCCGTTACCCACGGGAATGTTCAGCACGACGTTCGCGTTCTTGATCGCGATACCACCGTTGAGGCCGCCGCTGCCGATTTGGTTGCCGAAATCAGCCGCGTCCGGTCCGAGCCACAGCTCGACGTTGTAGCCGGAGGCCCACTCGCCTTCGGCGAGGGCGCTGCTCAACTTGATGTCAATGACATCGAGGCTGAACTGGTCGGCAGACTTGGAGTAGGTCTGCAACTGGGTGGGGACGCTGTTGCCGGGTGCCCAACTGACCGAGGTGCTGACGTAGCCGCTCAGCGCGGTGGAGGAGACGGCCGTGAGCACTTGGTGTGTGGGCTTCTCTTCCGCTTGAGCAACTGCTGCGAAGCTGATCACGCCCGCTGCGGCCAGCCCCATTGTCCATTGATTAATTTTCATGTGTGTTAGTTTCTCTTGCGAGTTGTCTTTACTGTTTGTTTCTTTGCGTTTGCTAGCGGGTAAAAATCGTTTACCCACACACCAAAGAAGGTGCATTGCGGGCGAGCCTACCAAAGGAACCGTTCGTGACAACTGTTTTTTCTCTGTTTGGCGATATTTTTTCCCATGCGTGAGACGCATGTGCCTTTGGTGCAAGGCGAAGCTGGAGCGATGTTGCTGCCAGGTCCGACCCCGGAGAGTGCTTCTCCACCCAGCATTCCTGCCGCTCCTGTCGCAGCGGTGTCAGCAACCCCGTCCAACGCAATCCTGCAAAACCCCGCACTGGCCCCGCCAATAATTGGCTCGCCAACCCGGGGCTGATTCGTATGTTTCGGCCGTGGCTTCAGACGCTCGCATGACGAAAGAAACGCTTCAGAAAATCCAGGAACTGCGCGAGGACAAGCGCAACCTCCCCGTGGCGCTTCACGTCGGCTCCACCGTCGCCATTCTCACGCTGGCGCTGGCCGCGTTGAAGGTCTGGCCGCAGCACCCGACGACTTGGGCGGCGGCCTTCGTCGTCATCGGCTTCATGCAGTATCGCCTCGTCATGGCCATCCACGAGGCGACGCACAAAAACCTCTTCTTCCCCGTGGCCGTGAACGAGGCGATGGGCAAGGGCCTCAGCGGCCTGCTCGGGATGAACTTCCTCCTCTACCGGAAGTCGCACCTCCAGCATCACAAGTCCCCCCAGAAGATTGGCGAGGACGTGGACGCGCCGCTCTACAGCCCGCCACTGCGCGTGAAGGCCGGCCTCCCGCGCTGCTTCGCCCTGCTCACCGGCGTGGTCGTCTCGCTGTTCCGCAAGGTTCTGCGCAAGTTCACCACCCGCGCGCAGTTCGGCAGCAAGACCATTGAGACCGAGCGCGACTGGGTGCAACTCGCGCTCATCCTGGCCGGGCAGGCGGCGCTCTTTGCGCTCTTCGCCACGCAACTCAATTGGTGGGCCTACTTCACGCACTGGCTCGCGCCGCTGGTGCTCGTCGCGCAACTCCTCGACGAGGTCCGCATCTTCGTCGAGCACGGCTACTGGTTTTTGCACACGAGCGACCCCGCGCCGCTCGACGACTTGGAGCAAGCCACGGTGGACATCGAGGCGACGTTTCTGGAGGCCTACCTCATCGCGCCCTTCGGCTTCGACACCCACCTCGCGCACCACACGCAGTTCGGCGTGCCCTTCTACAACCTGCGCAAGCTCTCGAAAGTTTTGCAGGAGAACGAACCCGGCTACCTTCAACCCATCCGCCGCAGCTATCTCTCCGTGCTGTGGGAGATGATCAACGCGGAGCCGAAGGTGGCGCATGCCAAGCCCGCCGCCGCGTGAAATCAGGGTTCAGCCCAGTTCCGATTCGAACCACGGATGAACATCGGTTTCTCAGCAAGCAACGGGCAGGTTACATCGCCTTCCCCTCTGTGTGAATCTGTGTCCATCTGTGGCTAAAGTTTTTCCGATATGAACCCCACCACCGGCACCGACGGCCATTGCCTCCTCTGCGGCGAACGCGGCTGGACGCTCGTCTCCCGCACCGACGACCGGGAATACCACGCGCGCCCCGGCGAGTTTGACATCGTGCGCTGCTGGAAGTGCGGCCACGTCTATCTCCACCCGTTACCCGCGCCCGAGGAGGTCGCCGCGCTTTACCCACCGACCTACTACACGGTCAACCCCCACTCCCCGCTCTTCCACGAGAGCAAGCTCATCCGCTGGAAGATGGGCAAGGACGCCCGCGATTTCCGCGCGCGCTGGGGCGAGCGGCGCTTCACCAACCTCATCGACATCGGCTGCGGCGACGTGAAACGCATCGCCGCCTACCGCGACGCTTACGCCGACTGCGCCGCGCAAGGCACCGCCTTCGACCTCCTCTTCAGCGACCGCGCGCGCGCCTTGGCGAAGGAGCTGAACGTCGAGTGTCGCGAGGGCAACATCGAGACCGACGTGGCCGGCCTGCCGGACAACGCCTACGACCTCGCCTTCATGCGCCAGCTCATCGAGCACCTGCGCGACCCGCGCCAAGCGCTCTTGAACCTGCGCCCGAAGTTGAAGCCCGGCGCGCTCTTGGTCATCGACACGCCCAATGTCGGCGGCCTCGACTTCGACCTGTTCCACAACTCCTACTGGGCCGGCTTCCACACCCCGCGCCACTTCCACCTGTTCAACCAAGCCTCGCTGACGAAGCTCGTGCAGGAAGCGGGCTTCCGGGTCATTGACCGGGGCTACCTGCCCTCCATCGGCTTCTGGATTATCAGCCTGCGCGTGAAGTTTGGACTGGATTGCGTCGAGGAAGGTGGCTGGCCGTGGCGGCACATCAGCTTGAAGAACCTTCTCTTCAGCGGCGGCTTCACCGTGCTGGACACGCTCTGCCTCAAGCTGGGACTGGCCACCTCGAACCAGTTCATCGTGGCCGTGAAGGAGTGAGTCTCACCCGGTAGTTGGGAAAACGGCAAAGACGGGAAGCCACAGATGAACACAGATATTGGGCAGCGAGCGGGGTTCACCTTCCGGATGACCAGGCCAAGTTCCCAGCTGTGACTATCTGTGTGTATCTGTGGCTGAACTGCTCTTTGTCAGGTGAGCCGTAGCGCGGGCAGCCCCGCCCGCGTTACTCCCGGCCCAAAGTCAGCCCGAGCCAGCCCAGCCACGCGCCCAATAACACGGCCAGCAGGGCGGTGGCGGTCGCAATCCAATCCAGCGGTGGGTGGAGATGGGAATGAAGCGCGGCCCCGGCGGTCAATGCCACGTCCGCAGCCAGCAGCGAGGCGCGCAGAACTACTGGCGACGGCGTGTATGTCGTGGCTCGGAGCGGTTCGCTCGGACGCCCGACGAGGGTGCTCATCCCCGCGCCCAAGCGCGGCACAACTGAGGTGTGCGTTTCCGTCACCGGGTGCGGGCTTGGTGCGCCGTTGCCGTGGAGCAGTTCGCCCAGACCTTTTCCCAAAGCAGGTTTTGCCACGGGCAGAGGCTGTAGGTGGGCCGGGGCCGGGGCAACGCAAAGTTGTTCACAGTGCGTCTTGAGGGGCTACTCGGTGTTCAGTCGCATGACTTGGAACTGACCACGGATCCCTTCACCTGACTAAGCGATCCGCATCGTCAGCCCGCCGTCGATGGTCACCGTGTCGCCGGTGATGTAGTCGTTCTTCACCAGCATGAGGATGACATCGGCCACCTGCTCAGGCGTGCCTTCGCGCTTGAGCGGGATGCGCTGCTCGAGGTTCAGCTTCTTTTGCTCCGCCGACATCTTTTCGTGGAAGCGCGTCCGCACCACGCCAGGCGCGACGCAGTTGATGCGGATGTTGTCCGCCGCGAACTCGCGCGCCAGCCCGCGCGTGAGGTGGGGAATCGCGCCCTTTACTGCCTGATACGCAATGTGGCTGGGCGTGGCGAGCTTCCCGGCGGTCGAGGAGATGAGGATGATCGCGCCCTCCCGCTTGGGACGCATCAAAGGAATCGCCGCCCGGCAGAGATAGAAAATCGCATGGACGTGAACATCGAATCCGCTGTGCCACGCCTCGGGCGTCAGCTCCAGCAAGCCACCGTTCACCGGCCCGCCGGCGGAGTGAACCAGCACGTCCACGCCGCCCAGTCGCTGGGCCGTTTCCTCCACGCATCGCGTGGCGTCGGCGGGCTTGGCGCAGTCGGCGAGAATGAGTTCGCAGCGGCGACCGAGCCCCTGAATCACCGCGCGCGTCTGTCGCGCCTCGTCATCGTCCGTGCGTCCGACGAGGGCGACATCCGCGCCAGCCTTCGCCAGCGCAATCGCCGCCGCCGCTCCGATGCCACGTGTGCCGCCCGTGACCAGACCGACTTTTCCTTCGAGTTGCATAGAGTAGGTAGTTGTTGAGACCGCCGCGCTTGGTGCCGTTGTGGACAAGGAGAGTCAACTGCAAATCCCAGCGCAACCCGGCTACAGCACGTTTAACGGCACGTCATCAAAGGAGCGGCCCGGGCGTGACTGCTCCTTTGGAGCGATTGCTTCCACCGTCGGTCCCGTCGTCAGTGCGGGCATCGGCTCGACCGTTTCGCCGTTCGCGAGCACCACTTGGATATTCCGGTTCCGGAGCAAGGAGAGGAAACTTTCCGGCGCACCGGGGTCGGTCACCACCACATCAATCACGTCCAGCTCGCACAGCTTGGAAATGGACTGGCGACCGAATTTGGTGGAATCCACGCACAAGATCACCCGCCGGGCGGCACTGATCATAGCGCGCTGAATCTCGATCAACAGGCCGTGCGAGTTGGAAACGCCCTCTTCCGTGACCCCGCCGCAGCTTAAGATGGCCACGTCGGCCCTCAACTTGGTGAAGGCTTCCACCGCCAGCGGCCCCACGAGCACGCCGAGCTTCGGGTAAATGACGCCGCCGCTGACCACGACCTCAAGCCGACTGGACGCGGAGAAGTGGTTCGCGACCGGCAGGGAATTGGTGATGATGTGCGGCGTCTTCGCCTCCAACTGCACCGCTACATGGTAGCAGGTCGTCCCAGCGTCAATGATGACCGTCTGATTCGGCGGTATCAGGCTGGCACAGGCCCGCCCGATGGCTTCCTTTTGGGCTAGTTGATGCGTGTCCCGGGTGCTGAAGGTGTATTCGTCCGACTTGGGGTTCGTCAGCCGCGCGCCGCCGTGCGTCCGGCAGACCAATCCCCGTGACTCCATCAGGCTCACGTCCCGACGGACGGTAGAAACGGAGGCATCCACCAACTCCGAAAGCTCTTCAAGCGAGGCGAACTCCACCTTGAGGAGATGCTCCTCGATTCGCTTTTGTCGCTCTTCCAGCTGCATGGTTCCAACAACGTGGAAGAGATTGGAAGAACTTGCAAGAATATGTTTGACAATAATCCAAACTCTGTCACAACTGCGCCAGAAATGTCTGCGACAGTTCAATCGCCTCCGCATCGGGCCGTCATCGAGCACATGGTCCGGCAATCGGTTTACGCCCGCTTGGGCAAGCCGCTTCCGACCACCGCTGCCGCGCCCAACCCGCTCTTGGTGAATGTCAGTGCCCGCCACTGCCACCTCACGCAAGACGCGGTCGAAGCGCTTTTCGGCAAGGGCCACAAACTCTCAGTTCACAAGTGGCTCTACATGGACGGCCAGTTCGCCGCGAAGGAGACCGTGACGCTCGTCGGTCCGCGCAGCCGCATTATCTCGAACCTCCGTATTCTCGGCCCCTGTCGGAACTTGAATCAGGTCGAACTGGCTTACACCGACGGCATCGCGCTCGGCTTTGACCTTCCGCTCCGCAGTTCCGGCGACATCAAGGGCACGCTCGGCGGCATGTTGATGGGCCCGGCGGGCTTCTTTGAGCTGGAGCAGGGCATCATCCGCGCGCGGCGGCACGTCCACATGACCCCGGCGGACGCGACTTACTACGGCGTGAAGGCCGGCGACATGATGAAGCTCCGCATCGGCGGGGACTGCGGCCTCGTTCTGAACCAGATGCTCGTCCGCGTGGACCCGGCTTTCAAACTCGAGGTTCACATCGACACCGATGAAGGCAACGCCTGCAACCTCCAGCCAGACACCTCTTGTGAATTGATTAAGTAACTTTGACCCAAAACCTCAAAAGACAGAAAAAAACTATGAGCGAAGCAATCGGAATGATCGAAACCAAGGGATACACCGGCAACATCGAGGCCACTGACGCCATGGCGAAAGCCGCGAACGTCAGCATCGTGAAGACCATCCCCATCGGCGGCGGCCTCATCACGGTGATTTGCCGTGGCGACGTCGCGAGCGTGAAAGCCGCCGTGGACGCCGGCTCCAAGGCCGCTGGCAAAGTCGGCGAACTCGTGGCCGCCCACGTCCTGGCCCGCCCGCACGACGACCTCGTGAAGGCTTTTCTCGGCGAGGCTGCTGCCGCGAAGAAGTAATCACCCAACCCTCAACCAAGAACTCTCAACTCCTCACACATATGGCTCAACAAGCGATTGGAATGATTGAATGCAAGGGTCTCTGCGCGCTCTTCGAAGCGACGGATGCCGCGCTCAAGTCCGCGAACGTCACCTTCACCGGCTGGGAAAAGGTCGGCTCCGGCTACGTGACCGCGTTCTTCCGCGGCGACGTTGCCAGCGTGAAGGCCGCCACCGACGCCGGCGCCGCTGCGGGTGCCCAAGTCGGCTCCATCGTCAGCGTGCAAGTCATCCCCCGCCCCCACGACGACCTCGCGGGCCTCGGCAAGTGGCTCCAGCAGTAATTTACGAACTGCGAATTGCGATTGGCGAGTCCTCGGATTCGCCACGCTGCGGCCCCAGTCTGCGCCGCTCGTAATTCGTAAATCCGAAATCGGAACTTGATGAAAATCCTCATCGCCAACCTCGGCTCGACCTCGCTCAAGTGGCGCTTGTTCGACTTCGCGAGCGGCGCTGAGAAGCTGCTCCACAAAGGCGGCTTCGAGCGGGTGACCGATTATGCCAAGGCGATTGAGGATTGCCTCGCGCAGCTCACGGAAGCCGGAGCCATCGCGAGCGCGAGCGAACTCGCCGCCGTCGGCTTCAAGACCGTCATCGCGAAAGACGTGACCGGCTGCGTGCGGCTCGACGAGCGCGTGCTCGGCGCGATGGAGGCCTACAACGGCCTCGCCCCCGCGCACAACCCGCCCTACATCACCGGCATCCGCCTCTTCGCGCAGCGCGTTCCCGGCGTGCCGCTCATCGGGCTGTTCGAGACCGCGTTCTACCAGTTCGCGCCGGCCGCAATGATGCGCTACGGCGTGCCGGAAACGTGGCACGACCTCGGCATCCGCCGCTGGGGTTTCCACGGCGCGAGCCACAAGTTCATCGCCGAGCGCAGCGCGGAATTGCTCAGCCGTCCCGACGTGGCCCAACGCGCCGCGAACCTCTACGTGGACGGCGGCAAAGCCCCAGTGAACGGCCCGCCGCTTCGCATCATCTCCTGCCATCTCGGCGGCAGTTCGAGCATCACCGGCACGTTGAACGGCGTCGCGATTGGCAACAGCCTCGGCATGAGCCCGCAGTCCGGTCTGCCGCACAACAACCGCGTCGGCGATCTCGACGCGGAGGCCCTGCCCTATGCGGTGAGATCGCTCGGCATCTCCATCGAGGAAGCCCAGCGCCAGCTCTCCAAGGAAGGCGGACTCAAGGGCCTCAGCGGCGTGTCCAACGACATCCGCGACATCCAAGAAGCCGCCACGAAAGGCAACGCCAAGGCCCAGCTCGCGATTGACGTGTTCATCAGCGAAGCCCGTCGCTGGATTGGCGGCTACTTCCTCCAACTCAACGGAGCCGACGCCCTCGTCTTCACCGCCGGCATCGGCGAGAACCGCGGCGAACTGCGCGCCGCCATCTGCGCGAACCTCGACCAACTCGGCATCGTGCTCGATCCCGCAAAGAACGCCGCCTGCCGCGCCACCGAAGCCCTCATCAGCGCGGACAACTCGCGCGTGAAGGTGCTCGTCATCCCGACAAACGAAGAGTTGGTCGTCGCCCGCGAATCCAAACGCTTCCTCGAAAGCGCCCGCAACTGATTACTCATCACCACTTACTTCCCCACTCAAACCAGCAACCCAAAGAAAAACTATGGCACAACAAGCAATTGGCATGATTGAAACGCGCGGCCTCGTCGCGCTCGTAGAAGCAACGGACGCGATGCTCAAAGCCGCGAACGTCCAACTCGCCGGACCGATGACCCAGGTCGGCAACGCCCTCGTCACCGCCGTCATCGTCGGCGACGTCGCCGCCGTGAAGGCCGCCACCGACGCTGGTGCCCAAGCCGTCAAGGCCATGAAAGGCGAACTCGTCAGCGTCCACGTCATCGCGCGTCCGCACGACGACGTCGAGACCGTGCTGCCCAAGAAGAAGTAAGCTGGAGAAGAGCTGAAGGGGTGAAGAGCGGCTGCCGCCACCCTCTTCACTCTTATACAATTCAACCCTTTAACCCCTACACTCCATGTTCCTCGCACGCGTTGAAGGCTCGGTCGTCTCCACCAAGAAGGACGCCAACATGAGCGGCCGCAAGCTGCTCCTGCTGCGCCCCCAACTCGTGGACGACAAAGACCCCACCAAGTTTCGTGCGGGGCAAAACACCGTCATCGCCGTGGACACCCTCGGCGCGGGCATCGGCGAACTCGTGATGTTCTGCCAGGGCAGCAGCGCACGCCTCGCTGGCGGCCTGCGCGAAGCCCCCGTGGACGCCGTCGTCATCGGCATCGTGGATGTGGTGGATGTGCTCGGGAAAGAAATCTACAACGCGAAAAGTTAGCGCTGCGGTAACCGGACGTGAGCAGCCGGTTCCAGCTTCCTGCCGTGCTCGATTCGTGACCCGGAGAAAACTATGAGTGCAGTGAACGAAACTTTGATCCGTGACGTGGTGGCCGATGTGTTGGCCCGTCTCGGTGGCGTGCCAGGAGCCGCGAAGGCTGCGCCGCCCCAGGCCGCACAAGCCGACTGTGGTTGCAATGGCAAAGGCCTAGCCGCCTCGCCCGGTGCGCGCGGCAAGTTCGGCGTGTTCGCCGATGCCAACGAAGCCTGCGCCGCCGCGCACGAGTCCTTCCTCCAGCTTCAGAAGGGCGGCATCGCCGCGCGCGTTAAGATCGTCGAGATCGTCAAGGCGATGGCCGAGGCCAACGCGGAAGTGTGGGGCAAGCTCGAACTCGACGAGACGAAGATCGGCCGGCTCGACCACAAGATCGAGAAGCTCAAGATCATCAAGCTCGTCCCCGGCGTGGAGTGGCTCCGGCCCGATGCGCGCAGCGGCGATCACGGCATCACGCTCGAGGAATACACGCCCTTCGGCGTCGTCGGCGCGGTCACGCCGAGCACGCATTCCATTCCCACGTTGAGCGGCAACATCGTGAACATCTGCGCGGCGGGGAACGCCGTCGTGTTCAACCCGCACCCGAGCGCCGCGCGTTGCGCCGCCGTCGCCGTGCGTGCTTACAACGAAGCCATCTTCCGCGAGACTGGCATTGAGAACATCGCCACCATCATCGAGAAGCCCTCGATGGAGAGTTTCAACACGATGTGCAAGCACGAGGCCGTGCGCATCCTGCTCGTCACCGGCGGTCCCGGCGTGGTGAAGGCCGCGATGCAGACCGGCAAGCGCGCCATCTGCGCCGGCCCCGGCAATCCTCCTGTGTATGTGGACGACACCGCGTGCATGAAGCGCGCGGCCAAGGCCATCATCCAGGGCGCGAGCTACGACAACAACCTGCTCTGCATCGGCGAGAAGGAAATCTTCGCGCTGGAGAGCATCGCGGACAAGTTGATGGAGCAGATGTCGCTGAACGGCGCGGTGAAACTCACCAACGCCCAACTCGACGCGCTTACAAAGGCCGCGTTCACCATCACTCCCGGTCAGGGCGGCGGTTGCGGCCACGCGGC
>Ga0208960_1000630_pt1 | contig 19667 bp, 14 predicted proteins | sample GreLakmeON33MSRF_FD_187703 | JGI IMG/M metagenome (GOLD analysis project Ga0208960, IMG submission 187703) | Freshwater lentic microbial communities from great Laurentian Lakes, MI, USA - Great Lakes metaG ON33MSRF (SPAdes) | ecosystem: Environmental > Aquatic > Freshwater > Lake | place: Great...
TCCTCCTAACGGTGAACCACCTCCTAAGTTGAAAGCCGATTCGCTTATGCAAGCAGCGTCATCGCTTAAAGTTAATGTTACTGCTGGTAATGCGTTTACAGTGGCTGTAACCGCTGTCCTGCTGGCAGAGGCACAGGTGCCATTCCATGCTTCGGCGAAATAGGTGGTTGTACTTGATATACTTGGGGTGGTAAATGTGGCATTGTCGCCACTTGAGCCAATACTCGCACCTCCACTCGACGCCGTATACCATAGAACGCTAGCTCCAGCACTAACATCGGCACTTATATTTACTGTGCCTGTGCCGCATTTACTGCCATTGGTTACCGATACAACCGTTGGTGCTACGCACCCTCCGCAACTTGAAGCGCCAATATGTTCGGTTCCAAACATGGCCATAGAGCCGATTAAACCCGTGGTAGCAGTATGCCAATAATGAGCACCTGGCTGAATGGCAACCGCCCCGAAGATAGACCCAGACCCACACACCACTAAATGACCTCCCGCATTCACAGTAATACTGCCACTAAAAACACCTGCTCCATTAAGACATAATACTTGGCCGGAATTAACAACGAAAGCGCCAGCTACCGGTAAATTTAATGTTGAAGTACAGGCAGGTGGAGATTGAGAAAATAAAGAAAAAGCAACAACCTGACTTAGAATAAACAAACTTATTTTTTTACTAGGCCCAAACTTAAAAAGAACTTGTTGGAGCTTAATTAAAACAGCTTTCATAGATAAGGCCGCAAATCTATGAGGTTTCAGATATCTTGAATTTAGTAGCAAAAAGAAGTATATATTTATGTGGGTGCTAAAAATTTATTTTTGAAGATTTGAATAAAAATCGCAGAAGCCTCTACACGATTTTTTTTAATCTGCCAAGCAATATACATTATTTTTCTCTTACAACCTATAGTTTTTTCTATCTATTTTAAGTACTCCAAAAAATCAGCCTGCATCTAAATAGCTAGAATCTTTTGGGTAGGTGCTGTGTGTGCCCTGAATGGTAAATATAGTTCTTTTAAATTCTTAGAAGCAGCCAAAGAGTGAAAATCTCATATGCGCGAATTAACACCTCGAAGCATTAGTAAGTCGCAAGGGTGATAACAGTAATGTTATATCTGAAGTAAGCGAGACTACAAAAGTTTGTACTGACGAACAGAAACTGGATATGAGGCATAGCATTGTGGATAAGGTAGCACACCATACTAAAGTCTGAAGAATACAAAAGCAATGTTATGTAGATTCAGCAGTGATAAACCGAAGGCTATTTATCTTGCCGGGGGAGCTCCCGCAGAAATGCGGGAAGTCAGCAGAGGTCATAGTAGTAAGCAGTAACGAGCCAATGAAATAAAAGTTGGAGGACTCACAAGGGATCAGGGCCAAAAGTTGTTGAGTTTTGGTGCTAGCGTAAAAGTATTGGCGCCTACATCTTTGCAGAAGATGATTGCCGATAAACAAAGGGAAGCAGCCGATTTGTATTCTTCGCTTAAAAGTTAGTGAAGTCGCTAAGGTTTTTAGTCAGCCTATCAAAAATATAGTACTGTAAAATGCACAATTCTTTATCGCTAGCTGTAATGCCAAACAAGCGGTCTACATCGTATTCGGTGTGTTGTCCGAGGTAATTTACTTCACCTGGCAATGTTTTTCTTCTGTAGCATTTAATTACATTTTTGTTGTTCTTGTTGTCGATGACAGTGATAACAAATAGCGGACTCGTTTTCAAAAGAGAATCGCGTTTTGTGATGTTGTTTTTAGTGATAAAGCTCTCCGCCGCTACTTCTTTGAAATTCAATAAATAGGTTTTCAATGCAGCCATATTTACTTTGGGTGCTGCTATATCAGAGTTTAAAGGAAAGAGTTCAATGTTTTTTTCGTCGATTTGGATTTTGAAAGACTGCGCTTTATTTTCGGGATAATCTACCATGATGGTGCTAATGCCCATTTCGGGGAAATAGAAAAGACGCACATCTCTCCACAGGTCTTCTTGCGAAACATAGCGCTCTGTTAAGTAGCCTTCAAATCCTTCAATATGTGTTACAAAAGGAACATTTGAAGTGGCACCATCTTCATTGTGCATAAGCATGTAAGTGCCGCGAGAATCCATTGTTTTTCCACCAACCCAATAGCTTTTAATCAATTCGTCGTTGGCGTAAATTTGTACTGTTTTGTGGTGAACGGCAAGCAGGCTGGTAAGTTGTTTGATGCCTTCTTTAGGAATGCGGTTTTTAACTTTAACCTTGTTGATGGTACTTAGTAGAGTTGTTATTAAATCGGGACGAGCCATGAATTTTCCATTCACTTTCCACGATTCACCTTGCTTGGTGAGAACGATGGAGTCGTGACCTTTTTCACTGATGATAATCTCGTCGATAGCATCAATATTTTTTACGCCGAAATCGCGCATTTCTTCACGAAAAGCAGCATCTTCGTTTGGTTTAAGCCATAAATAAACAGCTGCTCCAACCAATGCAACAACTAAAATAATGATGATTTTGTTTTTCATTTTCTGGCGTATTTTCTAGTCCTAAGGGCGTTGTATAGGAGTCCGAAAATCACAATAAACGCCAAAGGTACAGCGATGTTCAGGGCTTTAATTTGATTTCCTTTTTCGTGAACCAATGCTCTGTTCAATAAACGCATTTGTATTTTTTTAGAACGCGCCTGAATAATGTCTTCATCGCCCAAAAGGTAGTTGAAAGCATTAAGTAAAAATTTCTTATTGTCGAAGTACATTCTGTTTTCCATGTCGGCGCCCAAAGGCAAAGGCTGACCTTTAGCAAATTCATTTTTGGCAATGTCACCATCAGCTATCACCAACATTTTAGTGGCTTTACTTTCGTTTTTACCAACAACATTGGCGAAAGGAGGAATTCTGTTTTTGTAGTAAGAATTGAATGTGCCTTCTAATAAAACAGCCACAGGTTTTTTACCTTGATTGAAAGATTTATCGGCGCCGTTAATCGCTACATCGAAACCAACTCTCACGGGAGCTTTAACTATTTTACAGTTTTCGCTAGTGCTTAAAAGAATGGTTTTGTTGGTGCCAGGGGTAGGAATAGTATCGATGGTATTGGCAAAATTTAATTTAATAGGATCGAGGTTGGTGGTGGTAATGTGTTCGTTGTTGGTGGTAATCATTGGAAAGTAAACCCATTGAACCTGCTTGTAATCGGGCTTGTTGCCGTACTTGCCCACTTGCATGGTGATGGGCGCACAAATAGCATCTTCCACCAAATTGTTGTTGATGCGCACGCCATAGTTGTACAACATTTCTTCGGTGTTGAGCTTATTAATCATCGCCGGAAAAATGTTGGTCACGCGCAAGCTATCCATTTCGGCTTTCACCTGATCTATCATCCAAACGGTTACTCCGCCGCGCATGATAAATTGGTCGATAACAAATTTCTCTTCTTCGCTAAGCATCTTATCGTCGATGTTTTCGGCAGCGCTGAAGTATTGTCTTTTAATGTTGTTTATCGCATCTAGGTCTTCTTGATTTCTAGGTTTGGCAATCACCAAAGCATCAACACCATCTAGAGCGTTCAATTGCACAACGCCGTTGGTGTCGGTAAGCATTACCGGACCGGCCATGTAATAATCAGATAACGAGTTAGCCAAATCGTTAATGTATCTGCCATCTAATTCGCCGTGACCTTGCAAGAAACCTACTACTTTATAATCTTTTTTCGATTTCTTTAAAATTCTAATGGCAGTGGTTAAGTTGTGCTCCAAAGACTGAATAGATTTGTTGAGCACTTCAATGTGGTTGGCGGTGATTTCGGTATTTAAAAAGTTTACCGGATAGTTTCGTCCTTTGTAGTACACCATTACGCCAGGCACGATATACACTTGGTTGGTGCCATTCTCTGTTTTCTCCGAAACATTGGTGTATATCAACCCTTTTTTAGTAAGCTCACGAATGAAATCTTCATGATTTTCTACCGCGTAGGGGTCGATAAATTCGTACTCAATATTATCGGGATTGAGGTTTCTAAATTCCTCTAATCTGCTTCTGATTTGCTCTTTAAATTCTACAAATTTTGCAGGAAGATTGGCGCCCGTTAAGTATACTTTAAATTCAACAACGTCATCTAATTTGGTTACTAAATTAACAGTAGCATCGGTTAAAGTAAAGCGTTTATCGGCGGTTAAATCTAAGCGCACATATTTTTTACTGGCGATAAAATTCACTACCACCAGCAATGCAATAATGCCTATGAACTTTAAAATATCTTGGTATTTCTTTTTGTTTTTCATTTCCATTTTCTTGCGCTAAGCACCAATTTAGTTAACAGAATAAAAAACGCTATTGCGGTGAAATAATAGATAACATCGCGAGAATCAATTTGTCCCTGACTCACAGAATAATAGTGGTAAGAGATGCCCAGTTGGTCGATTATTAAATCGTATTTTCTAAAGATTCCTAAGTCGGCAATAAACTCAAATCCGATATAACAAAAGATAGAAAGCACAATGGATATGATTAACGCAATGATTTGGTTTTTGGTGATAGAAGAAGAGAAAATTCCTATAGAAATGAAGATGGCGCCTAACAAAAACAAGCCGATGTAAGAACCTAGCGTTGCGCCTCTATCTATATTACCTTCGGGAGCGCCTAAGTTGTAAACAGTGAAATAATAAACGATGGTTGGAATTAAGGTAAGCGCTAAAATCACCACGTTGGCTAAGTATTTTGCCAATACAATTTGAAGGTCGCTAATGGGTTTGGTTACAATCAATTCTAAAGTGCCCAATAGTTTTTCGTCGGCAAAAGAGCGCATCGTCATGGCTGGAATTAACAAAAGGTACAACCAAGGCGCCATCACAAATAAAGGCTCTAAACTAGCGAAACCCGAATTTAAAATGTTGTTGTTACTTCCGCTGTCGGGAATGATAAAAAGGAATAAGCCAGTAGCCACCAAAAACGTACATATAATAATGTAACCTATGAGCGAACCGAAAAAACTTTTTATTTCTTTTGAGAATAAAGCGAACATGGGGTAAAAATAGAAAAAAGTTTTAACTATTTTCGTGTAATGCAAATCACTCATCTCAGCGATTCTAACAAGCTTTTATTAGACCAAGGAAAGATGCTTCCTGTGATGGAAGAGTTCTATACCATTCAGGGAGAGGGCGCCAATACAGGTAAACCCGCTTACTTTGTTAGAGTGGGAGGATGCGATGTGGGTTGTCATTGGTGCGATGTTAAAGAATCGTGGAATCCTGAATTACATCCTTTAAAAAGTGTGGATGAGGTGGTGAAGGCTGCTTTGCAGTTTCCGGCAAGCGATGTGGTGATTACAGGAGGAGAGCCAACTATATACAATTTGGTGTATTTAACAGAGCAACTCACCAAGCATGGTAAACAGGTTTTTTTAGAAACTTCTGGTGCATATCCATTAACAGGAGAGTGGCACTGGATTTGCCTTTCACCGAAGAAGACCATGCCTCCTTTAAACGATATTTACCTTAAAGCACATGAGTTGAAAGTGATTGTTTTTAATCACAACGATTTTAAATGGGCCGAGGAACATGCCGCTAAAGTAGGCGCCAATTGCAGGTTATACATGCAACCCGAATGGAGTAAGAGCAAAGAAATTTTGAATGCTATTATTGATTATGTGCAGCAACATCCACGATGGAATATATCATTGCAGACTCATAAGTTTATGGGGATACCTTGATAAGAGGCCTCACCCCAGCCCTCTCCAAAGGAGAGGGAGGTGGGAGAAGTACTGGGTACTAATTTTGCCCTACTCCCTCTCCTTTGGAGAGGGTTGGGGTGAGGCCAATTAAATTTAAATTATCAATTATGAAATTCATCTTCTCACTTTCCATTTCTCTTTTGATGCTAGGCTGCTTATCTGCCCAAGCACCAAAACAAAAATATACCGTCACCTCTAAAAAGGCGATTGAGTATTTTGAGCTCGGACAAAGCGCTATGATGATTGATAGCTTGAATGAGGCTTTGGTTATGGCCAATAAAGCCATTGATAAAGAATCATTATTTGCCGAGGCTTACTTGCTAAAAAGTTATGTTTACGCCGATAAAAAAGACTTTCAAACAGCGATAGACAATATTGAAAAGGCAATTTCTATCAACGCCGATTTCTTTCCAGCGATGTATCTCGATTTGGGCGGACTCTATTTCGAACTGCATCAATTCGATAAAGCAAAAGAGATTTTAACCAAGTATATTCAACGATATAAGCCAGGTGAAAAACTTAAGCCTAAAGCAGAACGAATTATTGCCAACTGTGATTTCTCTAAATGGGCGATGGCGAGGCCTTTGGATATTAAACCAGAGAATGCTGGACTAGAAATAAATTCTGTAAACAAAGATTACAATCCGGTAATCACAGTTGATGGTGAGTTGTTTATGGTTACCAGAACCATACCCGATAAGCAAGCCAGAATGGGCGCCCAAGAAGATTTTTATGTAGCTACTTGGGAAGGCAATCGTTGGGCAACTGCGCTCAATGTGGGTTCACCAATCAATTCTCATTTAAATGAAGGTGCACCTACCTTTTCTGCCGATGGCAAGATTATGATTTTTGTAATCATTGGTGATGAAGGCAATTACGGTCCGGGCAAAACCGGCTTAGGCAGTGGCGATTTATTCTACTGTCAGAAAATAAACGGAAAATGGTCGGCACCTAAAAACTTAGGTGCAGTGGTGAATTCAAGAAATAACGATACGCAGCCTTCTCTATCTGCCGATGGCAAAACCTTGTATTTTTCTTCAAATAGATCGGGTGGTTTTGGTACTTCTGATTTATATGTCACTCGTTTTTCAGCAGCAGGGTGGAGCGTACCAGAGAATTTGGGTCCGAAAATTAACACCACCGAAATAGAAGACGGCGTATTTATTCACCCCAACAATCAAGTGTTGTATTTCTCTTCTGCAGGATTGCCGGGTTTGGGACAGCGTGATATTTATGTATGTAAACGTCAGTATGATGGCAGCTGGGGCGAGCCAGTCAATTTAGGCTATCCCATCAATACCAGTGAATCGGAAAGAAGTTTGTTTATAGATGCCAAAGGAGATTTTGCTTATTTCTCTTCTGATAGACCAGGCGGAGTGGGCGATTTAGATATTTATAAGTTTAAAATACCATCTGTATTAAAACCAGAGGCAGTGACTTATATGAAAGGAGTGGTGTACGATGCTGCAACGAAACTGCCGTTGAGCGCGCAGTTTGAACTAATTGATTTACAAACAGGAAAACAAGTGTATTCTTCATCATCTGATGCAAAAGATGGTTCGTTCTTGGTGTGTTTACCTACTGGAAAAAACTATGCGCTAAATGTGCAAGGCGACAATGGTTATTTGTTTTACACAGAGAATTTTGAGCTTAGCAATCCGAAAAACGGAGAAGATGCATATCGTAAAGATGTTCCTTTAAGTAAGATGGCGAAAGATGCAACGGTGGTGTTGAACAACGTTTTCTTTGACACCGATTCATACACGCTTAAACCCGAATCGAAAGTTGAATTGGATAAGTTGGTGAATTTCTTGAATGACAATGCAGCTTTAAAAATTGAGTTGGGCGGACACACCGATAATCAGGGAAGTAAAGAGCATAATTTACTGCTATCTAAAAACAGAGCAAATGCAGTGAAGAAGTATTTGGAATCTCAGGGTATAGCTGCCGAAAGATTAACCACGAATGGTTATGCCGATTCTAAACCAGTTGATAGCAATGATAAAGAAAAGGGTAGAGCGAACAACAGAAGAATGGAGTTTAAGGTGTTGTAGGTCTTCTTGGCGCGCGTTTCCAAACGCGTGTCTATTTATTTGGCAATTTCATTGCCTTAATCACAAAGGAAAAGGCGTTACAAACGCCAATTAAATAGGCACGCGTTTGGAAACGCGCGCCAAGGAGTTAAGCAAAATCTTCTTTGTTCAATTCACTAAACTTCTTTTTCCCTTTTAAGAAATACTGCTTCACAATACTTCTTTTGTAAATTCTAGGAAGATCTTTGTTTTTAATGGTGCGTTGAATATGACGTCTTTTCTTTAGTGTTTTGGGTAAGGTAATATAAAAGCGCACGTGAGCGCGAAACACAGCATAAGCATGGGTAAAATCTCTATCGAATACAAACTTCATAGCAGCTACACCATCCAAAATCATTTTAATTAAGATGTTGGGAAACAAGTTTTTGGTGGGCAGATTTTTTACCAACATTACCAAGTTGTTTCTGAAGTTGAGGTAAGGTTTCATGGGATTATTCGATGGCAGAGTGCCACCACCAATATGGTAAATTTTAGAATAAGGCGTGTACATTATTTTGTAGCCCAAATTCTTAATTCTCCAGCATAAATCAATCTCTTCTTGATGCGCAAAAAAATCTTCATCTAGTCCGCCAGCTTCCCAATAAACATCACTTCTCACCATCATACACGCGCCCGTTGCCCAAAAAATCTCGTCGATTTCATCGTATTGCCCGTTATCTTCTTCTACATCTTGAAACAATCTTCCTTTGCAAAAAGGAAAACCCATGTAATCGATAAATCCACCTGCCGCACCAGCATATTCAAACTTTGTTTTGTGATCGTACCACAAAATTTTAGGTTGAGAAACACCGTATTCTTTATTGCTTTCCATGAGTTCATACAAAGGTTCAATCCAATTTGGCGTTACCTCAATATCTGAATTTAATAGAATGTAGTAGGGCGTTTTTATTTGTTGTAAAGCTAAGTTGTATCCTCGCGCAAATCCTTCATTACCTCTATTGATTATGATTTCAATTTCGGGATAATTCGACTTTATAAAAGCCACAGAATCGTCGGATGATTGATTATCGGCAATTACAATGTTGGCGTAATCGGGCAAGCTGTTTTTTAATATTGGAAGAAATTTCTCCAGATATTTTTTACCGTTCCAGTTAAGAATAACAACAGCGACTTTTATTTCTTGGTTTGCCAACATTGGTTTGTAAATATATATAAGATTGGCAGAAAGAGAAAGAGTTGATTTAAATTCGCGTTTACAAAAAAAAACCTCCACTGTTGATGAGTGCACTGAAAAAGTTCATGAAGGATTAAATGTTAATTACACGTGCGTTCAAGTATTTGCTGCTAAAGACGATATACACACTCTAAAAGATGGTTGCTACAAAGATGGCGCGCAGTCAAAATCTTACTCGCTATTAATAAAATCAAATCTGCATCAAGATCAAATGGATTTTCAAGAAACAGAATACTTTAAAGACAAAGCGAAGCATCGGTATAAAATAGAAGCAAAAAACAGTGAATTAAAAAATGTACACGGTTATACAAGAGCAACATCATGCGGCCTACAGCATGCAAATACAATGAGCCACGTAAACCTAAAAAGAATACTAAATCTAACATCAAAGAGCATATAAAAGCATAGAAACCGACTAAAAACTCTCGCCGAAAGGTGTTTTTTAAGCAAATCAAAAACAACAAATCAAAAATCATCTAAAAACAGAAAAGCGATTAAGGAAAATTTCTTTAACCTTAATCGCTTTTTTAATCTTTCTGAAAAAGAACTACTTTTTCAGTGGCCTCGTCTTTCGACGGAAGGCTTTACTTTTTTTGAAGCAGCAACAATTACTTGTTAACTACACCAGAAAGCTCAGCACCAGCTTTGAACTTAACCACTTTTTTAGCAGCGATTTTGATCTCTTTACCAGTTTGTGGGTTTCTTCCTTTTCTTGCGTTTCTTTTCGCTACTGCGAAAGTTCCGAAACCAACAAGAGCAACTCTGTCTCCTTTTTTAAGAGCTTTAGTAGTTGCAGTTACAAAAGCGTCTAACGCTCTTTTAGCATCTGCTTTAGTGATTTTCGCTTCAGCTGCGATTGCTTCGATTAATTCTGCTTTGTTTGCCATGTTATTAAAACATTTAATGGTTAATTAATAAATTTACTATCCGGAGTCAAATATATAGGTTATCTGTGTTTCTCCAAACGCGATGCGATGAAAAGCCCTGAAATGTTCAAAAATGGGGGGTATTGTTAATAACTTGCGTCTAAAACGTACTGAATTCGCCCTTTTCAGGGGGTGTGTTAAGGGAATGTGAATGGTGGCGCACTTTAAAATGATATCATTTCACGAAACAGCTAGAAACATTGTATCCTTTTAAGAAGTCGCTTACCAACATCTTGTTTTTACCAGCCAACTGAAGATGTGTTACTTTTATAGCGCCATTGCCACAGCCTATTAGTAATGTGTTTTTTTGATCACTTACGATTTTACCAATTTCAATTTTCTCTTCGCTTTTTTCTGAAGCATATATCTTCATCAATATTTCTTGTCCGTCTTTATGCAAATTGGTCCACGCTGCAGGGTAAGGAGAGAGTCCGCGTATCTTATTATATATATTGTCTGCATTCTCATTCCAATCGATCTTACAAGTTTCTTTAAAAATCTTTGGAGCAGCTTTCATGGCTTTCACCAACAAATCTTCTTGGTAGAGTAAATTCAAATTATTGGTTTGTATTCTATATACAGTATCTAAAACTACTTTTTTACCTAAGTCCATTAAGGCATCATGCAATTCACCAGCTGTTGTGGTATCGCTTAATTTCACTTTCTCCTGCAATATAATAGCACCAGTATCTATCGTGTCATTTAAGAAGAAGGTGGTAACTCCGCTTTCTTTTTCTCCATTCATTACCGCCCAGTTGATGGGTGCAGCACCACGGTATTGGGGCAATAAAGAACCATGTAAATTAATAGTTCCATTTTTAGGCATCGCCCAAACTACTTTTGGCAGCATTCTAAATGCAACAACAACTCCCAAATCGGCATTGAGTGCTTTTAGTTCTTTCAAAAAATTCTCGTCTTTTAAATTGGTAGGTTGTAAAACATTTAATCCTTTTTCTAGGGCATATTTCTTAACTGCCGACATCTGTAATTGTTGTCCGCGACCAGCAGGTTTATCAGGCGCAGTAATTACTGCCACTACCTCATAACCATTGTCTACTAATATTTGCAAAGAGGGAACAGCGAAATCGGGCGTTCCCATATAAATGATTTTAAAGCTCACGTGCTGTTGTTTTAGTGGGCAAAGATAAATTTATCTTATCAAAGAAACATGTCCGATGTATTTTTGTTCTTTTCCCCACTCGTCTTTGTAATACAACATATAAGCATATACTTCCATTTGAGCTTCTAACGCTTCTGTTTTGCCATCCCATCCTTCGTTAGGTGTGGTGCTGTGAAAAATAACATTTCCCCATCTATTGAAAATGTATAAGTGGTAACCGTCGCTTTGAATTGAGGTACTTTGAATGGTAAACACATCGTTTATTCCATCTCTATTGGGCGTAAAGGCATTGGGTGCAAAAACTTTTTGCTGGTAATCGCGCACGCATACTTGCTGGGTGAGGGTATCGGTACAGCCAAAATTATTGGTGTTGATGAGTGATACTTTATAACATGCTATTGTATCGGGAAACATAAAACAGTCGTTTTCATTGCTTGAGCTGGCTATATTGTCGAAAAGCCATGTGTTGTTGTTACCTCCTAATTCTGTTGCATTTTGAAAACAGAAATAAGGATAATCTCTGTAAGCGTAAGGAGGAGTGATGTTGAAAAGCACAAGAGGCGTCGGACTGGCATTAACAATGCTCGATGCAGTATCAGAACAACCATCGTTGGTAGTAATGATGTATTGCACTGTTTTAGTGCCGTAAATGGAGTAAGAATGTGCTGCAGTGTCTACTGTTCCGCTTGTTTCATTGCCATCACCAAAAATCCAGTGAAAATTAGTGGGCTTGGGCGAAGTATTGTCTTTAAATACAATATTTAGTGGCACGCAGCCAAAACTTTTATCCATAGTAAATTGGGCTGTTGGAACTGGTATTGTTTTAATATTTATAGTATCGTTTAGCGAACAACCAGGAGTGCCGCTATCGCTTATTTGAACAATGTAAAAAGGGGCGGTGTTGGGCACATCAATAATTGGTTTTTGATCGGTAATACTGTTGAGTGCCGTGTTTGGCGACCACAAGTAGTTGTAAGTGCCAATGGCGTTGGTGCTCACATTTAAATTAATAGGTGCAAGTAAAATACTTTCGCAAATATTTAGCGTGTCGGCTAAAATAGAGGTAGGAAACTCAAAAACGCGCACGGTGATAGTGGTGTCGTAGGCGCATCCAAAGTTATTTAACACGCGATAGGTGTAGTCTTTATTGCCGGGCGCAGCAGGCATAGCGCAAATAGCATCACCATCGGGGGTGGTAGATACAATACTTACATCACTTACCCAAGCAGTGGAATCGGGGGAGATATTGTTGAATGTGGGCGTGAAGGTAATGCCTTGTGGAATGATATTCGGATTGAAACTTAAACCCCATGAGCATAAAAAACCATTGTCGGAGGGGAACTTGTCGGCGATTCGTAAAGTCCATTTTCCGTTAAGCGGACAGCCCAATAAATTCGTTAGAGGGTCGATGCTTTTGTAATCTCCATAAGGAATGGTTTGTCCTTCTGTCGCCGCTTGATACAAAAAACCGCTGGCAGTAGGCGTAAAGCAATAGTTGCCGCATGTTCCCATAGCATTGGGTTTGGTATCATCATCAACAGGAATGCCTAGTAGACGGCCTCCGCCCGATTCATTGTGAAGGTTGGCTGTTTGGCCGTTCGGACAAATAATAGTAATCTTTAAATCGGAGATATACGAATGTTCAATATCTATGCAGATACTTTGTAAATCATTGATGCTGCTAAGTTTTTGTCCGGTTTTAAACTGAGAATATTCTAAGTTCGACATAAAGAAAACACCTGTTTGATCGGGAAGCGCTAATGAACCGCCAGTGTAAATAGGAGTAGGCTCTTTGTAAGATGTAGAAGAAACCACTCCGTTTAAACAAGCTTGTTCACCAAGGCAAATTTCGTGGTCGCCCGCTGTTCCGTTAAAATGAGGATGAGTGCTCACCAGTACTTTAACCTTTTCTTTGTTGATGTTACTGCAGCCTAAGGAATTGGTCACTCTTAGTTCGATGAAAATACCCAATGCATCTTGAAACAAACTTTTATAAGTGACGTCTATCACCGTGTCTTTTTTGCTTAGCCATTTGTATTCGTTAATACTTGCGCTGCCGGCAGTGGAGTTGATGGCATCGAGAGAGATGCTTTGGCCCGGACAAATTTTTAGAATATCATTTCCACTTATTTCAGCCACCGGATAAACGCATTTGTTGCCGCAACTTAATTTGCCTTCCCAAAAGCCATTTACGCTATTGTCGCTGGTGAAATTAAAGGTAAGGCAACCGCCAGGGTTCGAAGTAGAGGGAGTGAGAGTGAGTCCGAGAAGATCGTCGTTGGTGAATTTACCAAGCATTGATGCAGCAGTATTGGCTCCATCATAAACCCTTAGCGTGTCTTTTGAATCGAGATCAAAAGCATCGAAATTTATTTTGATAGCTACGCCTGCACTGCCATCGCTGCATAGAGTATAGGTTTTGTTTTCGTTGGCCGAGTAGCCTAAACCAGCTTGTGTGCCCGAATCGTAAAAAACGCCCGAACAAGTGTTGTCGGTCACTCCATCATTAATCACAAAGTTTTGCGCACACAACCACTGGCTAAGCAACAAGCTTGCACTCAACAGTATATTTTTACGCAAAAAAAACATCTTCTCAATATTACTTTATTAATAGAACATTCACAACGTACAATGGTTACAATTATTAAGACGCAAGTGTTGAATTGTGTTGCGCACAATAGTGAAAACAAAGTTTTGAGTATTGGCCGAAGAAAGTTAAATTTAGCCATGCGATTTAAAATTTTTTTACTATTTCTTTTGATGAGTTGTGCTTTGGTGGCGCAGTTTATTCCTAATAAGGGGCAGTGGCCGGGGCAGGTATTGTACAGAACAGAAATTCCAAGTGGAGTATTGTTTTTCGAGAAAAATAAAATAGTTTACAATTTAATGAATCGCTCAACTCTAGGTGTTCATTCTCATGAAGAAGGTGTGTTAAACGCTAAACGTGAAATAGCTCAACTTGCACCTTTAACTGTAGCATCGGTAAAAGATTCAGGAGATAAAGTTGGATTTCATGCTTATGAAGTGATATTTGAAGGTGCAAGTATTAATAGTGGACTGCAAGGACTCGATTTTTCAGAAGAAAAGATAAATTATTTTAGGGGCAATGATAAAAGTAGGTGGGTCTCTAATGTGTCTCCTTGTTCAAAAATCAAGTATTCCAATTTGTATAAAGGAATAGATGCTCTTTTTTATTCTCCCAATGGAATTCCGAAGTATGATTTTATTATACATCCAGGCGGAAATATTCAAGATGTTAAAATGAAATACAACGGAGCGAATTCAGTTTTTTTAGATAATAATAAGTTGCATATTCAGCTGTCATTTGCTCAAGTTGAAGAGTATATACCTATAGCCTATCAAATTATAAACGACAGAAAAATTCGAGTAGATTCAAAATTCATTCTTGATGATAATACAGTGTCTTTTTCTGTGGGTAAAAATTACAACCCCAATTATGATTTGGTGATAGATCCTGTTTTGGTATTTTCAACATATTCTGGCTCAACTGCCGATAATTTTGGCTACACGGCCACTTATGATGAAGATGGTTTTTTGTATTCGGGCAGCACTGCTTTTGATGTAGGATATCCATATACTATTGGGGCATATGACAAGTTTTTTAATAGCAGTTATAATGGTGTTCCCAATTGTACTTCAATCGCCTCTATGTATTGCTGGGGTGTAAGTGATATTGCTATTACTAAATACGATACTAGCGGCACCCACAGAATATACTCAACTTATATTGGCGGTTTGTATTGTGAAGTCCCTCATAGTTTGATTGTGAATACTAAAGGAGAATTAGTGATTTATGGAACTACCAGCTCTTCTGATTATCCGGTTACTTCCAATGCTTACGACACTACTTTTGGAGGAGGATTTCCTATCGATTTAAGTAATGGTATTTTCGTGAATTATGTAAATGGATCAGATATCATAGTTACTGTTTTAAGCGCCGATGGGAGTTCTTTAGTAGGTTCTACTTTTTTGGGAGGTTCTAGTAGTGATGGCTTGAATGTTAGCTTGAGATTTAATTACGCCGACGAAATTAGGGGAGAAGTTATTACAGATAAAAATGATAATATTTATATCGCTTCATGCACTTATGGCAATGATTTACCTATCAGCACAACTGCATTTCAAAATACCTTTGGCGGTAACGAGGAAGGAATATTGTTAAAATTTAATTCTGATGTTTCACAGTTAACATGGGCTTCTTATTTAGGCGGAACCCTTAATGATGCTGCATATTCTCTTGATCTTGATTCGGCGAATAATATTGTTGTGGCCGGAGGGACTTTTTCTAATAATTTAAAAACAACTGCTAATAGTTTGAAACCCAACAATCAATTTGCTGATTTAGATGGTTTTGTTGGTGTGATTTCTAATGATGGTACTACTGTTATTGCTATGACTTATTATGGCGTTGATAATTTTGTTCAAGATCAAAATTATAACGTGAAGTTGGATAGGAATCAGAATATTTATTTGTTCGGACAAAGTAAAAGCTACGACAGTTCAATGGTTCACAATGCCAATTATCATGTTTTACATGGAGGTCAATTTGTGAGCAAGTTAAATTATGCATTAGATTCAGTTGTTTGGTCAACTACTTTTGGTCAAAATAATTATACTTTAAGTTTAAGTCCCTCTGCATTTATGGTTGATTTATGTAGTAAGGTTTATTTGTCGGCTTGGGGCCAAACATCAGCACTTCAAGTAACACCAGACGCTTTTCAAAAAACTACCGATGGCAACGATTTCTATATTTTTGTTTTAGAAGATGATGCTTCTGCCATTTCGTATGCAAGTTTTTTCGGAGGAAATCTAAGTAACGAACATGTAGATGGAGGCACCAGTCGATTTGATAGAAAAGGTAAAATTTATCAATCCATGTGTGCCGGTTGCGGAGGAAAAAGCGACATGCCTATTTTTCCTGCTAATGCTGTTTCTCCAACCAATAACTCCAATAACTGCAACAACGGTGTATTTAAAATGGATTTTTTAATTCCCAACGTTATCGCCGATTTTAAGTCGGCAACGGCCTGTGCTTCGCAATCTTCTCAATTTAAAAACACCAGTTTAATACAAAAAAACACATCTTATTTTTGGAATTTTGGTGATGGCAATACCTCTACCGATTTTCAGCCCAATCATACTTATGCTCTTGCAGGAAATTATTCAGTGAAACTAAAATTGAGTGATCCTACGGCGTGTAATTTAGTCGATTCTATTGTGAAAATTGTAAAGGTAGAATCATATAAAACCGAAGATTTTGGTTCTGATACTATTTGTGACGGGGAGTCGGCAACCATTAATTTTACACCTTCAAATTCCTACGTTTCTTATTTGTGGGTGCCTGGTAAATATTTAAATGATTCCACTATTTTGCATCCAGTATCTGCGCCTTCACAGTCTATTTCTTATGCTCTGGTAAGCGATAATGGTGTTTGTAAAGACACTATGTTTTACAATATTATTGTTATTTCTTCATCGGGATTTTTAAGCGCAACGGCCGACAATGATTCAATTTTGAAAGGTCAATCGGTAATTTTACATGTTGTGCCTAGCACCTGGTTAGTCAATTGGTCGCCATCATCTTCATTAGATGATTTTACTTCTGCTAATCCATTGGCTTCCCCCCAAGAAAGCACCACTTACACCGTAAATTTAGCCAGTACTTCTGATTTAACTTGTGTTTCTTCTGATTCCATTTTCATTTTTGTGTATGATGCACAATGCGATGAAAATGATGTGTATGTGCCCAATATATTCACCCCCAATGGTGATGGTAAAAACGATGTGCTATATGTTAGAGGTAATAATATAATGGAATTGTATTTCACCATTTATGATAGATGGGGAGAGAAGGTGTTTGAAACCACCGACCAGAAAATAGGTTGGGATGGAATTTATAAAAGCATGAGTACCGACCCAGCTGTATTTGTGTATTATTTAACAGTGAAGTGCCCTGGAGAAAGAGAATTCTTTACCAAAGGGAATATAACGGTGATGAGGTAGTTTTCCTGGCGCGCGTTTACAAACGCGTGCCTATTTATTTGGCAATTTCATTGCCTTAAACTTAAATTATATAGGGAAGGCTGCTTGTTAACAGTTGTTTCCAGATAATCATTAATCTTAAATATAAAGGCGTTACAAACGCCAAATAAAAGGTCACGCGACAGAGTCGCGCGCCATTAAGGCACAAAAAAATCTCTCAACTTTCGTTGAGAGATTTTTTATATCTGGTTGACTATATTTTAGTACCCGCCACCGCCGTATCCACCTCTATCACCACCACCTCTTCTGTCGCCGCCGCCGCCGCCTCTTCTGTCGCCACCGCCGCCGCCGCCTCTATTGAAGCCGCCGCCGCCGCCGCCACGAGCTGGTCTGTCACCTTCTTCTCTCGGCTTAGCCTCGTTAACAGTAAGTGTTCTAGTCATAAATTCTTTTTTGTCTAAAGCCTCAATTGCTTGGCTTGCTGCAGATTCTTCTGCCATTTCAACAAAGGCAAAGCCTTTTGATCTTCCTGTGAATTTATCTGAGATAAGTTTCACTGAATTAACTACTCCAAATTCTGAAAATAGTTGAGTTAACTCTTGTTCTCCTGCTTGGTAGCTTAGATTTCCAACGTAAATTGTCATTGTACTGATTTTTAAATTAATTACTTTTATATTGTCGTGTATCAAAAGTGAAACAGCACAATATTTGTCAAATATAAAATAATTTTTTGTAACAATTTGATTTTCAGTTTTAAAATCCTAATTAATTCATTCTTATGAGGTTGAAGATATTGATTTTAGGGGCTTTGGCCATTGGTTTAAGTTCTTTTCTTTTCCATAAAAACCTATCTATTGTTGATAAAAAGATGAGTGTGGGCTATAAAAAGCCCGATTCTACCCGAACCATCGACGCCATCATTATTCATTCTACTTACAATGCTGCGGGCACCGATAGCTTTAGCTTAGAAGGCTGTATTAAACAGTTTAGAAATTATGGAGTTAGCGCGCATTACATTATTTCGAGAGATGGTAATATTTATCGTTTGGTAGATGAAGCCAATATTTCTTACCATGCTGGCAAAAGTTCTTTACCCGATGGAAGAACCAATGTGAATAGCACCTCTATCGGTATTGAAATTATTACGACAAAGAAATCATCGCCTACCGAAGCACAGTACAACAGTGTGGCATCTTTGGTGAAAGACATTAAAACGCGCTATACTATAAAATACATTCAAGGTCATCATCAAATTGCACCGGGTAGAAAAACCGATCCGTGGAATTTCGATTGGACTAAATTTAATGCATTAACACAATGAAGATAGGAATCATTAAAGAAGGAAAAGTACCAGCCGATAAGCGCATACCCTTCACACCAAAACAATGCAATGAAATCAAAGAGAAGTTTGGTTTTGAAGTGGTGGTGCAAAGTAGTGAAGCACGAAGTTTTTCCGATGACTTTTACAAAGCCGAAGGAATAGAAATAGTTAATGATGTTAATGATTGCGATGTTTTGTTTGGCGTTAAAGAAGTGCCCGTTGATCAGTTGATTCCCAATAAAACTTACTTCTTTTTTTCACATACGATTAAGAAACAACCTTACAACAAAAAGCTCATGAAGGCCTTGTTGGAGAAGAAAATTTCAATGGTTGATTACGAATGTCTCACGTACAAAACAGGAGACAGAATTATTGGCTTTGGCAGATTTGCTGGAGTGGTAGGTACTTACAATGCATTACTGGCTTACGGTTTACGCTACAAATTGTACGACTTGAAACCAGCTTATCAATGCGCAGATAGAGCCGAGTTGGAGAAGGAATTGAAGAAAGTTAAATTGCCGAATATCAAAATTGTGCTTTCTGGCGGTGGTAGAGTGGCCAACGGAACTTTAGAAATCTTAAATACTTTGGGATTACGAAGTGTGAGTCCGGAAGAAATCTTAGTTTCTTCATACAACGAACCTGTTTATGCTCAACTGCACGGAGATCATTACTACCATAGAAAAGACAACGGACGATTCGATATGACAGAAATGGTGCAACATCCCGAAAGATATTTTTCTGTTTTTGCGCCGTACACCAAAGCTGCCGAAATCTATATTTCATGTCATTTTTGGGATCCAAAAGGCGATGTTTTCTTCACCCGCGAAGATATGGTGGCCACAGATTTTAAAATAAAAGTAATTGCCGATGTTACCTGTGATATCAATGGTTCTGTGCCTTCAACCATTCGTTCATCAACTATTTCCTCTCCATTGTATGGCTTCAATCCCATCACAGGAAAAGAGGTGGATGCCTTTGATGAATCGGGCGTAACGGTAATGGCGGTTGACAATCTTCCGTGCGAATTACCGCGCGATGCTTCGAATGATTTTGGTAGGGCGTTGATAGATAAAGTATTGCCTTATTTGTTGGGAAATGATGATGATAAAGTGATTGAAAGAGCAACGATTTGCAAGGGAGGGGAATTGACGGAGAAGTATGGTTATTTGCGGGATTATGCTAGGTAATTAACTTAGCAGTAAAAGCATTACTTAACCGCCTCCGCCAACAACTGCGCTTTATCCACAGGCACAACACCTACTTTCTCACAAACTAAGCCACCAGCCAGGTTTGATATTCTAACGATTTCTTCGTCG
>Ga0208960_1000631_pt1 | contig 19665 bp, 15 predicted proteins | sample GreLakmeON33MSRF_FD_187703 | JGI IMG/M metagenome (GOLD analysis project Ga0208960, IMG submission 187703) | Freshwater lentic microbial communities from great Laurentian Lakes, MI, USA - Great Lakes metaG ON33MSRF (SPAdes) | ecosystem: Environmental > Aquatic > Freshwater > Lake | place: Great...
GTTGAATGAGTAACTCAATTGCGGCCAGCGCCGCGCCTGCGGCAGCCGGCGGCAGGCCTACGCTATACACAAACCCAGGCACGGTGTACTTGAGCCATCGCACGAGCGTCTTGGAACCGGCAATGTAGCCGCCGCAACTGCCCATCGCCTTGGAGAGCGTGCCCATCCAGAGATCCACATCGGTGGGATCCACGCCAAAGTGTTCTCCAATCCCTCGGCCGCGAGCCCCCATCACGCCGATCGAATGCGCTTCGTCCACCATCAAGAGCGATTTGTGCCGCTTGGAAAGCGAGACAAATCGGGGCAGGTCTGAATAGTCGCCATCCATGCTGTAGATGCCCTCGATCACAACGAGCACGCGGCGATACTGGCTGCGCACCTGCTTGAGCAGATGCTCGGCAGCCTCAAAATCGTTGTGAGGAAATGGCCGACGGCGGGCTCCGGAAAGCACGGCCCCCTGCAGCAGGCTGTTGTGCGCCAGGCTGTCGTGGAGGATTAGATCGCCCGGGCCAACCACGTGGCCGATGACCGTTTCGTTGGTGGCATGGCCGCCCACGAACGTGATTGCGTCTTGGGTGCCGATAAAATGTGCGATCGCCCGTTCGAGTTGCTGATGGATCACCTTTTCACCCGACACCAACCGGCTGGCAGACACGCTCGTGCCGTAGCGGTCGATTGCCACCTTGGCCGCCGCTGCGACCGCAGGCTCGCCCGACATTCCGAGATAATTGTAGGTGGCCCAACTCACCATTTCCCGGCCACCGATCTGCGTGCGATCGTTGGTCAGGCCTTCGTGAACACCAAAGTAGGGATTTTCTAAGCCAGCATCGCGGACCATCGCGAAATTCTGCTCCAAGGCACGCACCTCGGGAAACTGCTGAATGTCGTAGGTGTCGGGGTTGATTTCCGCGATGATGCGGGCCGCCGCCACCTGCTTGCGGCCCTCCAATGGCATGTGATCCAGAATCGCCTCGGTGACTTCCCGACAGGTTTCGATGAGGGGCAGCACCTGTTCAGGGAAGCGGGCTCCAAACGCCTCCTCCAGGCTGGCCACGATTTCCATCCGTTCGAGTGAATCGAGGCCGAGTTCAACAATGTTGGTGTCCAGCGTAAGGTGGCCGGCCCGTTCCTTGGCAATGCGCCGCACGTGTTCAAACACAGCCTGCACGACGTCTTGCGGCAACTCTCGGTCGGGCCGCAGGGCCCGCGACGATTCCCCCATGGGCCGCAGCCTCGCCAATCGCGGCGATTCGCCCGGCGGATGCAAGGGCTTCGATGACACAGCAGAGGTCGGCTGAACAGGAATCGGCTGAGCAGGACTGCTCTGATGGCCGACGGGAAGCACTCCCTGCGCCCAGCTAGGCTGCCCGGCTTGCATCCAACCGATATGCTGCTCCACAACCTCCAGCGTGCCCTCTAAAAACTGACGCTTACAGGCATGACGCTGGATTTTGCCACTGGATGTTTTGGAGATGCTGTTGGGTCTCACCATCACGATGGCTTCCAGCGCAACCTCGTGTTCGATCGCCAATTGCTTGCGGATCGCGCTGAACGACTCCACAAAGTCTGACGGCCCGCGTTTGCCTCGTTCCAGTTCGGCGACCACAACCACACGTTCTCGGCCGTCGATATCGACGGAAAAAGCCGCCACAGATCCAGCCCGCACGATAGGACTCGCCGTTTCGACCGATTGCTCGATGTCTTGTGGATAGTGGTTGCGTCCACGGATAATGATCAGATCTTTGAGGCGTCCTGTCACAAACAATTCGCCGTTATCAAAGAAGCCAAGGTCGCCGGTTCGCAGATACGGCCCCGGATTGGGCTGCCACTTTTTCACCGACTGGGTGGCCGATCTGGCGTCCGGCTGCGAGAGCATTGCCTGAAACGTCGCCTCGCTTGCCTCCGGCCGGTTCCAATAGCCCTGAGCCACGCTGGGCCCGCTGACCCAGATCTCCCCGATCCGCCCAGGCGGCAGCGCTTCGCACGCCTGTGGATCCACAATTCTCACATCCTGCCCGTCGAGTTCGCGGCCGCTGCCCACGAGCCGGCGGGCATTGGGTCCAAATCCAGTGCGAGTGAGAACAGTTCCCGTTTCGATGGATGCTGCATCGAACGTTCGAATCACGGGTGGTTCAAACTTCATGCCCCCCGTCACGAGCAGCGTGCTTTCTGCCAGGCCGTAGCAGGGAAAGAAGCCCTCGCGACGGAAACCGCACGGCGCAAACGCCTCGCAGAAAGCATCGATCGTCTCGGGCCGCACGGGCTCCGCACCGTTGAACGCCAGCGTCCAACTGGATAAATCGAGCGACTGCCGCTGCTCTGGAGTGATCTTTCGCACGCAGAGTTCATAGGCAAAGTTTGGCCCGCCGCTAATCGTGGCGTGATACTTCGTGATCGCCTGAAGCCACCGCAGGGGCTTTTGCAGGAATGCCACTGGCGACATCAGCACGTTAAACTTCCCGCTGTAGAGCGGTACGAGAATCCCGCCAATGAGCCCCATGTCGTGAAAGCTGGGCAGCCAGAAAACGCTCGACTGGGAGCGAGTGATCTCAAAGGCCTGCATGATTCCCAGCGAGTTGTGCAGCAGGTTTTCGTGTGACAGCATCACTCCCTTGGGCGTGCCGGTGGAGCCACTGGTGTATTGAAGGAAAGCCAGCGTGTTGCCATCGATATCGGGACGCTGCCATCGATCAGCCCAGTCGCTTTCCAACTCGCTGTCTACCTTCCAAAGCAATTTTTCAAGGCTCGGTGCCGCGGCACGCAACGCGTCGAACCGATCCAGCACATCGCGAGTGGTGAGTGCCACGGATGCATCGGCATCGGCAGCAATCGCCTCGATCCGCTCGACAGACCGATTTTTTCTGGGCGGATAGGCTGGCACGGCGATGGCCCCGCCGTACAAGCAGCCCATAAAGGCACAAATAAAATCGAGGCCCGAGGGGTAGAGCAGGAGCACCCGCTTGCCGGCCATTCCCGAGGCGATCAGCCATGCTCCGAGCGCGCGAGCTTTTCGGTCGAGTTCGGCATAGCTAATGTTGAGTTCTTCATTTTCGCCGTCGATCAGAAATGTGAACGCTCGGTCGTGGGGCCGGTAGCTTGCTCGCTGCCGCAACAGATCCACAATCGTTTCTGCAAACGAGGCTTCTGTGTTGGGGTTTGGAATCACGTCGCGTAGAGCCTCCGCCCGTCCTTTTTGTCTTTTGCTGCCGGACGTACGATTGTCTGGCACTGCCGGAATGTGGGAACCTCAAGGAATTCGGCAGGATCTAGTAGCCGAAACCAGATTCTATACGGCCATGCCAGACAACCGGCAGTTTTGAATTTTCCTGCAGTTCTATCCTGCTTTTTGAGGGATGGACTCTTCCAGGATGCCTCGTGCGTGCGGTTTAGGGCGCACGAAGAGTCGGGTCCTATGCATGGTAGGCAGTGGGATGGTGAGGCGGAGTGTAACGCTCAGCCGTGCAGCGAAGATTATGCCAATCGCCGATATCCCGGATGCATCTTGGAGATGCCGTTTATGCCCACGTGCGGCCGCTGGAGTGGGTGGCTCGGGGTTCAAAGTTGCCCAGCAAGCCACCGATCACATCCCAACGGTCGTGGCGACGTACTTCGATGTCGCCCTGCTGGTTGACTCGCACCAGGCAGGTATCGGTGAGGCCTGCCTGTTGGAGTTCGTCGGGAGAAACTTCGTCTGGCTCGAGCATGCTCATGAGCACTCGACCGTTCATCTCAATAAATTTCACGTCGCACCCCTCGTTTGTTCCATTGATTTATCGTGTGCCACATTCCTCGTAAAATACACGCTCCAAACAGACAAAGTCCGCCGGCGGAATTTCCTCGGCCCTTGCGCTTGGCTTCAGCCCCATCGCGGTCCATACCCTTTCGACGGTCGCCTTTGCCTCCAGATTCTGCTTGCCGCCGGCCATTCGCACAAGCACACCCCGCAGCAGTTTTCGGCGATGGCAGAAAACGTCGCGGACGAAGTCGTGGAACCGGCCCAGATCCCCAATGGCAGCCCGCCTCGCCGGTTCCACATCCAGTCGCACGATGGCCGAATCGACTTTGGGGCGGGGCCAGAACACGCTCGGCGGTAGGATGCGGACGATCTCTGCACGGCACTGCGATCCGATCCACACCGACAGTGCATTGTACGAGTGGGAGCCGGCCGAGGCAGTCATTCGCTCGCCCATTTCCCGCTGCACGGTGGTGGTGGCGCTTTGGAATGGACGGGGCAGAGCGAGCAGATTTGAAATCACAGGCGTGGCTATGCAGTACGGCAGGTTTGCCACCAGCAGCAATCGGCTGCCAGGGTTGGCAGCCAAAGCGCCGTCGATCGCCGCGAGCACCGCGGGTGCAAACCGATGCTTCGAGGCCAGCACATCTCCTTCGACGAACGTTACTGTGCCTTTGGCTCCAGGAGCCACTGCTCCCTCGTCTGTCACGCCGATGCCGCACTCGATCAGCCTGTCGCGAGTCAACTGCGATAGTCGGGGATCGATTTCAGCTGTGATCACCCGCTTCGCCGACCTCGCGAGCCGTTCGGTGAGAGCGCCTGTGCCGCTGCCAACCTCGAATACGACATCATCCCGACCGATGCCAGCAGATCGCTCCAGCAGGTCGAGCAGATTCAAATCGACAAGAAAATTTTGTCCGCGTCGGGCATCGATTGTGAAGCCCACCTGCACAAACAATTGTTTGAGGTACGCAGTGGTCTGTCGGGCCGGAGCCGTTGCCGGCTCGTAGTGGGACGGCTTTTGTTCGCTCAGATGCATTATTTTTTTTGCTCTTTAAAAACGCTGGCACTGCCTTCCCGCGACTCAAGCCAACGCGCAACGTATTTGAATACAAGATCGGTTTCGAGATTCACAGGAGCTTCGACTTCAAGGAGTCCAAGCGTTGTGTTGGCCAGTGTGTGCGGGATGAAGGCCACGCCCAACGCTGTCTGGCTCACGTCAACCACCGTGAGGCTCACGCCGTCGATCGCCACCGAGCCCTTCGGGGCCATCTGCAAGAGGAGGGCTTGAGCGGCGGAAAACCAGCACTTCACCCAATCGCCCTCCTGAACTCGCGACTCAAGCCGGCCGACACCATCCACGTGACCTGTCAGGAGATGGCCGCCGAGCCGATCAGTCGGCCGCATCGACCGCTCGAGGTTCACGCTTGCATTGGGCACAAGTCTGCCAAGCGTTGTACAGACGAGCGTTTCCGGTCCCAGTTGAAATTCGAGCCTTGGCCCATCTATTCGCACCACCGACAAACAGCAACCGTTGACGCAGATGCTCTCACCCAGAACGGCATCCTGTGCGATGGTGGCCGCCTCAACGGCTAGCCGTATGCCCGGCGGTTCGGGAATCACCGCTGCAATGCGACCGAGCGACTCGACCAAGCCTGTAAACATGAGAAGAACGATACGGGTGGTGCGATCCAGGCGGAATCGACGCTTTATGCGCCTGCCGGAGTCGCTAAGGGTAAAGCCTCTAGAATAGTCTCTCTTCCCGCCACAAGCTACGCCCCTCGCCGCAGTGCCCGCCATATGTCTTGCGTGCCGCCCGACCGCTGGCACAATTGCCGGCACTCAAGCAGTGACACCACACGATCTGAAGAACGATCTGCAGAGTCCGTTTCGCTCCTCCCCGATTTCCCCACCCCTTTTTCGAAGGCCCACCCACCATGTCTACGATCGTCGATATCCACGCTCGCCAGATTCTCGACAGCCGCGGTAATCCCACGATTGAAGTCGATGTGAGTTTGGCCGACGGTGCCTTCGGCCGCGCGGCGGTTCCATCGGGTGCCAGCACCGGTGCCCACGAAGCGTGGGAGAAACGGGACGGTGACAAAGCCATCTATCTGGGCAAGGGGGTTCTGGAAGCAGTCGAAATCGTCAACACGCAGATAGCAGAAGAACTCGAAGGTGCAGACGCTCTGGATCAGACGGCCGTGGACGAGCGGATGATCGAATTGGACGGCACGCCAAACAAAAAGAATCTTGGAGCCAATGCGATTTTGGGCGTGTCCATGGCCGTGGCTCACGCAGCGGCCGAGCATTGTGGTATTCCGCTCTACCGCTACCTCGGAGGCACAACAGCTCGCCTCCTTCCTGCGCCGATGATGAATATCATCAATGGCGGTGCCCATGCCGACAATCCCTTGGACGTTCAGGAATTCATGGTGATGCCCTTGGGGTTCGACACGTTTGAAGAGGCCCTCCGCGCCGGTGTAGAAACATTTCATGCCCTCAAAAAGGTGCTCAAGGAGAAGAAGCTTTCGACCGCTGTGGGCGATGAGGGCGGCTTTGCGCCTCACATCGGCACCTGTGCCGAGGCCTTGGAGGTGATTCTGGCAGCCATCTCTGCCGCCGGTTACCAGCCAGGCAGAGATATTTCAATTGGCTTGGATGTGGCCGCCACGGAACTTTTCAACGCCAAGACGGGCATCTACACGATCGAAGGCAAGTCGTTCGACTCGGCTGGCATGGTGGCTTTCTTCGAGAGCCTCGCCAGCCGTTATCCAATCGTATCGATCGAGGATGGCTGTTCGGAAGACGATTGGGAGGGCTGGAAGCTGATGAGTCAGAAGCTGGGTGACAAGATTCAATTAGTTGGCGACGACTTGTTCGTGACCAACTCCGAGCGGTTGGGCCGGGGCATTGCCGAGGGCATCGCCAACAGCATTCTGGTAAAGGTCAACCAGATCGGCACTCTCACCGAAACGATCGCTGCAGTGCAGTTGGCCCATCGCTCGGGCTACACGTCTATTGCAAGTCATCGCAGCGGCGAAACGGAAGATGCCACCATCGCCGATCTGGCTGTGGGCCTCTCCACCGGTCAGATCAAAACGGGCTCTGCGTCTCGCAGCGATCGGATTGCCAAGTACAACCAGTTGCTTCGGATTCAAGAATCGCTAGGCGACGGCGCGGTCTATGCGGGTCGAGAAGTGCAGGCCCGTTGGCCAGGCACGGCCTGATCTGCCGCCGCGATGAGGATCTCGTCGCATTGGATGTCCTAAGAGTCTTCATGGAACAACTCGATGAGCGCCCAACGCGAGCCGTTTCGCATCACCGACAGCCCGTGGTTTTGGGCAATGCTTTTCTCGCTGATGTCGCTGGTGGGCATGGGCCTGATTGCCCCCAAGTTTGACGCACGGCAGCGGCAGATCGAAAACCGTTTTGTGGGTCGCGAGGAGGCGGCTGCCGAACGCAACCGCCGAGCAGCTGGGTTGCCGCCGATCGATCTGGCCGCGGAGGCTGTCGCTCCCGGGCAGCGTCCGCGGATGGTGCCGCTCTGGACGCTTGCCACCGGTGCCACGCTGCTTGCTGTCGGCTCTGCAGCGATGCTTGTTAGAGAGTTGCGCGCCTGGCAAAGGCAATGAGACATTGGTGACGCATCTCACCCCGAACCGCTCGCGAGCCCTCGACCGATGCGCACGGTCAGCCGATGCGCACGGTCAGCCGATGATTGAGCGCCGCTTGGACACGTAGTCCCACACGACAAAGCGGTCGAGGTCTTTGCCGGCAGTGAAAAACACTCGCCCCTTTGATGTTTCCGCGAGACGGTACGCAAACTGAATGTCCTCCCGCGACTGCGACCAGCCCGAAAGGAGAAAGACGTTCACGGTGATGCCCTCGCGACGGCAGGCCTGCGCCTCGCGGATCGTGGCCTCTTCTGTGCGCGGGTGCGGCGGATAGAGCAGAAAAAGCTGATTGCCCTCGAAGTGCGCAGTCGGGAGGCCATCGGTGATGATGAGCACCTGTTTATTGGGGGTGTCTTGCCGAGAAAGCAGCCGCCGCGAGAGCTGCAAAGCGTGTTGGATATTGGTGAAGTGCGGAGGGATCTGCATCTCCGAGATCCCAGGATCGCTCATGTCAGCCCGGAGCCGCACGACGGAATCAAAGACCGTGACAGGCTTCGGGAGGAGCGACGCGATCTCGCCAAACGTCCGTAGCTTGGCAAACGAAAACATCTCGATGAATTGAAGGGAGTCGCCCGGGTATTCCTTCTGCACAAGCCCCTGCAGAGCCAAGGCCATCCGCTTCACGTTCACATACAGTCCGCCGTAGCGCATGGAGCCGCTCATGTCGAGCACAACGGTGGTGGCACACTTGGGCGTGTTGCGCGTGCGATGCACCTCGATATCACGTTGCTCCATTCGGAGTGGCCCTGCAGAGAGGCCATCCTTGCGGCTGGATGCCTGCCGGAGCATGGCGTTTACCAGCGACCCGGGAATATCCATGTGGGCCACTGAGTCGCCAAACTCGTAGGGCCGTGTGGGCACCATTTCCACGGCCCCGTCCCCAACAATGTTCACTTGGTGCCGCCCAGTCCGGGAGGGGTCGAGTGACGCGAAGATTTGGTTGAGAAGCTTGCCTTGAAACACTCGCATTGCCTTGGGCGTCAATTGATAGCCACGCTCCGTGCGTTGGAGTCCCTGCTCGGCGGCCATGTGCTCGACGAGGTCCTGCACCTGCTGTTTGAGTTTGTCGAGCTCATCGAGTTGCCCTGCTTCGGCAAATCTGGCGAGAGCCTCCATGTCGATCAGACCGATCTTCGCATTCTTTTGCGCTTCTTCGAGTTGCTTCAGAAGCTTCGAGAGCGTTTCCAGTTCTTCCTTCACCTCGAGAGCCTCTGGCAACGAAAGCTTCTGGCGGCCGCTGAACGTCCATGCTGCGGCGAGTTCGTCCATCTGATACACCTCGCCGAGACGATCCACCAGCGTTACCAACTGCCCGCTAAACCGGCTTTGGTCGTTGTCTTGCGCATACCACAGTCGCTCGAGTTGCCGCAGTTGCTCTTCCCGAACGGCTCGCTGGAATGCATCGCGAGACTTTGCAGGTGGCTGGACCTGCTGGGCTGCGTTCTGAAATGCCTGCCTCGTTTTTTTGCGAATGGAGTCGGTTTCGTACCGTTCGATGATTTTTCGGATCCGCTCTTCCAGCATGTGTTTGAGGGCCGCCAAGGATGGCCCCAGCCCCGTGATCTGCGAGGGATCGAGCATGACAGCATCGGCCAACTGCTCTTCGGTGAGTTCATCGATGCTGCCGAACTCCAGTAGGTGTTCCATCGCCGGGCTGACGAGATCTGCCAGAGGCATCCGAGGAGGCGGAATGCGCGCAGGATCATAGCGCTGGTAGACGTGAACGATGCCGCCGAGTGTGTCACGAGTGGGCATGTGAGTGTCTCAAAAAAGAATCGATTCTTCAGCCAGAGCGATCGGGAGCCAGGCAGGGATCATCTGAACCCACGGGTGTCGTAGATCGTGTGACCGTGCTGCTGGATCCTTGAAATGCGCTCGGTGGCGTATAAACCGGCCAGAATAAACTCGATGCAACTGGCCCGCATCGCTGGATCTTCCGAGGCATTGACTTCAAAGGCACGCTGCCAGATTGCCGGCACATCGGCCACGATTGATTCGTACGTTGACGACGGTACCATGTCGCCGACTTCGATCTTGACGCCCTCGCCAAACACCTTGGCGATGTCGTCGAGGCCGTGCTTCTCCACGTATTCCTCAAACACTGTGGCAATTGCCTCTGCAATCACGCTGTCGAGCACTTGCATCTCGGTCATCTGATGGCTTCCCATGAGGTCGAGTTCCAACTTGCCGAGGCTCGAGGCGTAGAGGTGCCCCAGATCACTGATCCGCGGCACTGCCGGCTTTTCGCCCAGACGCACGCCTCGTTGCCTAGCACTGGCCACGAGAGTTTTCAGGTTCGCAATTGAAAACCTCGCGCTCACGCCCGATTGCTGATCGATAAACTTGCTCTTCCGCGCGGCTATTGTGACCTGCTCGAGCACCTCCTTCATGAAATACGGAACGGCCACAGGCCACTGGCCGCCACAGTCGATCCCTGCTTCCTGTTCGGCCATCGCAATGCCTAGGTCGCGGTCGGTCTGGTAGTGGGTGTGAATCACCGCGCCGATCCGGTCTTTCAGTTGCGGAATCACTTTGCCAGATCGGTTGTACGTCGCGGGATTCGCCGAAAAGAGCAGCATCACATCGATGTCAAACTTCACCGGATAGCCTCGGATTTGAACGTCGCGCTCCTCCAGAATGTTGAACATGCCCACCTGCACCAGTTCATCCAGTTCGGGCAGTTCGTTCATCGCAAAAATGCCTCGGTGCAAGCGGGGAATGAGGCCAAAGTGCAACGCCTCCTCTGATGCCATGCTCGTGCCCCCGGCTAATTTGCCTGGATCGATTTCGCCAATGATGTCGGCAAACTTTGTGCCCGGCGACAGTCGTTCGGCATACCGCTCAACACGAGGCCACCAAGCGATTGGAATATCAGCCTCGTTTCGCTGAGCAATCAGTTGCTTGCCGGCCCGGCTGATTGGCCGATAGGGGTCGTCGTGAAATGGAATCGCCGGGTCATCCAGAAATGGAAGGTATTCGTCGAGAAATCGCACCAGCAAACGCATCAGTCGGCTCTTGGCCTGCCCCTTCTCGCCCAGGAAGAGCATGTCGTGCCCCGCCACCAGTGCAATGCTGATCTCGGGGATGACTGTGTTGTCGTATCCAATCACACCCGGAAAGAGTTCGCTGCCGTCGGCGAGCGCTCGCAGGAAATTTTCCCGTACCTCATCTTTCACGCAGCGGCTTTGCCAGCCGCTCGCACGCAGTTGCTGGAGCGTCTGGGGAAGCCGTTCGGTGACCGATGGGCTGTTGATCATGGGAGTTCTCGCGTGGTGGAGATAGAATCGGTAAAGATTTTCAGAAGTATAGACAGTGGGATCTTGGCAGGGAGCGGCTGGATCATGTGTGAGGGCCGAAAAATCCACATGCGGGGCAGAGCTTCAGCCAGTTGCGTCACTATCGCAGAGATCTGCTGCAACGTGTGCTGTTATGCGACAGCCGATGGCTGGATGGCTGGGAGTCGGATCGTAATTGCCGTGCCCTTGCCGAGTCCACTCTCTACCCGTATCCGTCCTCGATGAGCTTCCACGATTTCACGGCACGCCGACAGGCCGAGGCCGCTGCCTCCCTTTCCTGTTTCATCAGGCCCACTTTTCGTCGAAAAATGGGGCTCAAACATTCGCCGCATGACGTCCGGCATCATGCCGCAGCCGGTGTCGCGTACGGTGAGGTCAACCATGCCCTGCACCGGATCGTGCGCAAGCCGGAGAATGAGCCGGCCGCCGCTGGGCATTGCCTGCCTGGCATTCACCATGAGGTTGAGCAACACCTGCTGAAGTTGGCTGGGGTTGGCAGACACTTTTGGAACCGTGACAAACTCTCGCTCGGTCTGTACCCGATACTTCATCATTTCGCGTTCTAAAAGGACGAGCACATCCTCGATCAGGAGTTCGAGGTTCGTTGGTTCTAGGCGAGCCGCACCAGTTCGTGACATGGTCAGCACGCTGGCTGTAATTTTTGCGGCCCTCGTTCCAGCCGAAAGAATCCGCTCCAACGCCTTGTCTCGCGTTGGAGCGTCGCGGTGCCGCAGTCCCAGTTTCGCGTAGTTCAGGATCGTGGTCAGAGCGTTGTTGAATTCGTGCGTGGTCGTGCCGAGTAATTCTCCGAGCGTGGCCGCCTTTTGGGCATCCAGAATCTGCCGCCGCAGCATCGACACCTCGGCGGCGTGCCGCAGGCGGGCCACTTCCAATTGACGGCGGAGGACGTTCGCTGCGTCTGTGTGGGACGGGCTTTTTGGAATCGCCTCGGGTCTGTCGGCAAACGGGACGGGTAGACCCGGCGTACAGAGGTCGGGTTGCCGCTCGGCTGAGACGGAAAAATCCCCGGAAAAATCCCCCGCAGCTTCCGCCATGCCGCTTTTCCCCAGACGCTTTTGTCACAAAAAACCAATCGCCGCAAAGACTTGCGACTCATCAGTGGGTATCGTCTATGCTAGAATAGCGACTCTAGCATTTGCAGTCCCGCACCTTTTCAACACCTCGACCGTTTCATTTCAGCAAGGATTTCAAAAGAGTTCGGTGGATTGAGTAGGATTACGGTTTTTGGATCGGTCGTACCGATCGCAGAATGCCTATCGTTGATTCTAAGAGGGTGATTCGTGGAACCCATAACGCCCCACAACCCCCGCCGGCTAGGCATGACGCTCGTCGAACTGCTCGTCGTGATTGCCATCATCGGCGTCCTCGTGGGACTGTTGATGCCCGCCGTCCAGGCGGCCCGGGAGTCTGGCCGCCGCATCACCTGCAAAGCCAATCTCAAGCAGATTGGCATCGCTTTGCAACTCTACATGGACCGCAAGAGCCGGGGAAAGTTTCCGGATGCGGCCGTGCTGCCGAGTCAAGAATTGATTTTTTACTCCCCCCCGTCCTCGTCCTCGCCAAGGCCCATCAGACCGAGCATTGCCTCGGTGCTGGGTTCCTACATGGAGAACAATCGCGATCCGTTTCGATGCCCATCGGATAGCGTTTATTTTCTACGAACCGGCACACAAGCAGAAAAAATAAAGGAGGATCTGGAGAAGATCCCGACCGCTGACAGGCCGAAGGAATACGAAACCCTTGCCTACGAAGGTACGAGCTACGAATACCCCGCGCTTCGTCTGGCCAACAAAACCCGCGAGCAAGCCCTGACATCTCGGCGGCTGGGCAGCAATCTGGCCACATCGAAGCTCTGGGTGCTCTATGAGTTTCAGGCATTCCACGCCACCGGTTACGCCGCATGGATCAACGGCACCGAAACCGACACCAACGACGATGATTCCACCAACTGGACGCCCCCAGAAGGTGCCCGTAATTTTCTGTATTTTGATGGCCACGTTGAAAATCTTTAATGAGGTGCGATTGATGAGCACAGCTTCAATCCGATCGTCGAGCCTGTCTGCCGCTGGCAGTGATAATCGCTCATCTGGAGCGGCGATGTGGTGGACCTTCGCAGCGATCCTCCTCGCTTTGCTGGCCTTTTGTTTGGCTTGGTTTTTCGGCTGGATCCGGTTTACCACCGATCCGCGAGTGCTTGAGATTCGGGCATTGCAGGACGAGGCCCGAGAGAAATTTGTGGCCTCTGGCGGCCCGGCGAACCTCCTGCAGGCTACTGAGACAGTGATCGCCATGGGGCAGATTCGCCAGAAGGTTCAAAGTCTTCCGAAAGACCTCCGATCCCAAGTGGAGGGCAGCGGCAGCAATATGTTGCGCTCTACGATGCGGGCTCGAATCGACGGTTACTTTGCCCTTCCGCCCGAAAAGCGGCAGGCGGAACTGGATCGGCAAATTAAACAGGAAGATATGATGCTCAAAGCCTTTGAAACAGCAGGGACTGTGCTGGGGGCGTTTGGTGGCGGCGGGAGTGCCAATGGAGGTGGCACCGGACGAGGGACCGACCAGCAGGCAGGGGCCTCTGCACCGGGTGGTCCGCCACGGGGTGGGTCTGAGGAAGGCCGAAACAATTGGCGAAAAAACATGATCGACCGCACCACCCCAGAGCAGCGGGCTCGTTATGTGGAATACCGCCGCTCGATGGAGGATCGCCGCACTCAACTCGGCCTGCCGTCATCGGGGCCTCGATAGCCGCAAGCCTCAGACCATGTCAGACACACTGGGACTGCTTGAAGAATCGCTGCAACTAGCTCGCGATCTGGGCTATTGCGTTCGCGAGGAACCCCTTGGCGATCTGCCTGGTGGGGATTGCTGGATCGGTCATGCGGCCCATATTTTGCTCAATCTGGAGCAACCATCGGCTCAGCGACTCGATGTCCTGCTGCGAGTTTTGGCCCAAAATCTAAAGACGCAACTGCAACCCATGAGCCGACTACTCAAGTCCCGGCTCGAGGCTCTCGGAGAATAAAGGGGTTCGTGCCGGATCGATCCAAGAGAACTTTCTGGATAGAAAACGAGCCAGTCCCCGTAACACTCTTATAGAATGCACCCCGCTGCGAGTATGCGCTCAGTCCGTGCGATAAAGCTGGTTGGATGCGATGTATTGCTCGACGGCCCTGGGCGTGCGGTAACGGATGCTGCGGCCCGCGGCCACGGCCGACCGTAGATCGCTTGCGCGGATGCCGATCGCCGAGCAGATCACCCGCGAGGCCACGACTGCTGCGACGCCATCGGGGCCGAGGAGCGAGGCAAGGGCGGCCGTGGCTAGAACCGTGGCGATCGTATCGATGCCCGCCCGTTCCACCGCGATGAGTTTTGACAGAGAAAGAATCTTTTCCGGTTCTCGCCATGTGGGCAGGTCAGCCAGTGCGTCTGGGCCAAGAATCAGAAGCAGTTCGTCCCCGGAGTGTTGTAACGAGAGTCTCTGTAAAGTCTCGACAGAATAGCTCACTCCACCGCGGTCTACTTCATCGCTCGAAATTCCAAAGGATGCCTGCCCGCCTGTCGCGAGTGCCAGCATCGCAAGGCGGTGAGCCCCTGCGGCCAGAGATCGATCTTGCTTGTGGGGCGCAATGGCCGCTGGCACAAAGAGTACACGATCCAACGACGCTTGCTCCCGACAGCACTCTGCCACGATCAAGTGTCCGGTGTGGACCGGATCAAAGCTGCCACCAAAAATCCCAATTCTCATCCACGCACCCTTTCTGCACAACAAACAGGCGACGGTGTTCGACACCTTTTTTCTCTGCTCTAATCGCTCGTATGGCAGACCATCATACGAGCCAGCGACAGCTCTTCGAAAGCCAACCTCAGTGGGTGGAGGATGATGCGCGTCGGGGCACGATTGCCACGGTTGTTCTGCCAGATGGCGTTGAGAAGCCCCTCGATTATCAAGTGCCGGAGTCGCTTGTGCCTATGGTCGAGCCGGGCCGCCGGGTGCGAGTGCCGCTGGGACGAGCCAACCGCGAACGCATTGCCTATTGTGTTGCGGTTCGATCGGGAGAACTACCGTCAACTCCGCTCAAGAGCGTCGTCGGGGTTGAAGATGACTCGCCGCTTCTGTCGTCCCGCATGCTCGACCTTACCCAATGGATGTCGCGGCGTTGGATGGCCCGCTGGGGAGAGGTGCTGGAGGCCGTTTTGCCCGCAGGCGTGCGACTGCAGAGGCGTTCACGAATGGCACCGCTGCTTGTGGCCACAGGAGCCTTGCCGGCTCGCAAGCCCACGGCCTCGCAACTCCAAGTCCTCGCTGCGGCGGCAACGGCTATCACGGCAGAGGAACTCTCGCGGCAATCGGGTGCTAGCAAGGCCGTCATCAGCCGGCTGCTTCGTTGCGGTCTCTTAACGCAGGCAGGATTGACCGAGCGATCCCCGAAAAGTGGACTGGTGAAAAATGATCGCACATTGATCAGCCACGATCGGCCCGAGCACCTCTCGCCAGCTCAATCCAGCGCGCTAGAAGCGATTCAAACGCCGCTGCGCGCCGCCCGCCATGAAACAATCGTCCTCTTCGGCGTGACGGGTAGCGGCAAAACGGAGGTCTATCTGCAGGCGGTCGAGGAAACGCTCTCGTACGGCAAACAGGCGATTGTGCTGGTTCCGGAAATCAGCCTCACTCCGCAAACCTGCGACCGCTTTCGCGCTCGCTTTGGCAGCGTGGCCGTGCTGCATAGCCATCTCACGGCCACCGAACGGCACGCGCAATGGAGAGAAATTGCCGCCGGTCGCGTGGGTGTAATTGTTGGGGCTCGCAGCGCAATTTTCGCGCCAGCACCGCGGCTGGGTTTGATCGTCATCGACGAGGAACACGAAACATCGTTTAAGCAGGGCACTGCGCCACGGTACCACGCTCGCGACGTAGCCGAGTGGATCGCGAAAGCCGAGAGAGTGCCGCTGGTGCTTGGCTCGGCAACGCCGTCGCTGGAGACATTCGCCCGCTGCCTGCGGGGCGAGTGGAAAATGTGTGCATTGGCCAATCGGGTGGGTGGATCACAACTCCCGGCCGTGCTTACCGTCGATCTTCGCGACCCGAAGAGCCGATCACTGGGTGCCGTGAGCCCACGCCTCATGGCCGGCATCAAGTGGGCGCTCGCGGGTGGCGGCCAGGTCATGCTCCTCTTGAATCGTCGGGGGTTTGCCACGCACGTACAGTGCCGCGCCTGCGGGCACGCCGCGCGTTGTCCGCAATGCGACATTGCACTGACGCTCCATCAACCGGGCAATCGCGGCATCTGTCACGGCTGCGGACTCGTCTCACGGCTTCCAGGCAAGTGTCCGGCCTGCAACGCCCCAGAACTCACCCAGCGAGGCACCGGCACGCAACGACTTGAAGAACAGATTCGAGCCTGCTTTCCGGAAGCCCGCGTGGCCCGCATGGACACCGACACCATGCGATCGAGAGGCAGCCACGAACGCACGCTCGATGCATTTCGCGCGCGCGAAATTGATATTTTGGTTGGCACTCAAATGATTGCCAAGGGGCTCGACTTTCCAGCCGTGATGCTTGTGGGTGTGGTCAATGCGGATGCGGCACTTCATTTGCCCGATTTCCGCGCGGCTGAACGCACCTGCCAACTCGTCACGCAGGTGTCGGGCCGCAGTGGCCGTGGTCCGCTGGGCGGACGCGTGGTTGTGCAGACGAGCACTCCCGATCACCCAGCGATTCTGGCCGCCGCCAGCCACGACTACGAGGCTTTTGTGCGCAGCGAGTTGCCGATCCGCGAGGCGCTCTTGTATCCGCCGTTTGGCAGTATCGTGCGCATCGTGGTGCGGAGCGTCGACGAGCAGGCCGTAGCCAATTGGGCCGAGCACATTGCCGATCAGCTCCGTGTGGAGGTGGCCACCCGTGCTAACCCCGTGGCTCTTCGTGTGCTGGGGCCCGCACCGGCTCCGATCACGCGTCTGCGCGACCGCTTTCGGTGGCACCTGCAGGTGCAGGGGCCCGACGGGGAAATCCTCCGCGAGATTGTGAGCAAGGTTACCGCCTCGCTCAAGAACCCTGACAACGTTGCCTGGATCGTCGACGTGGATCCGGTCGAGATGTTGTAGAACCCACGGCGTGTCGCAGCCGTTGGGGAGCCCAGTGGATCCAGCTTTCTAGCTTGCGACCTTTCTGGCTCTCGACTCTGCCGGTTACGATATTAGCTGAAGGCAGCAGGACATGTCATACCGATCGTTTAAAGACATCTTGGGCGAGACGAGCTTGGAGCGAAAATGCCGCTTCCTGTTCGGTCTTTGCTTGCTCGTACTGATTACCGGAAGCTTTTGGTGGTACGGCAGTCGCACCGAAGACTTGGTCTACACCACAACGCGCAGCACGGGCCGACATCTCATCGATGCGGTCATGCTGCACTACCACTGGAAGACGCTTGAGGCCGAGCAGAAATATACCAGCCTCATCGAAACGCTCGGCCGCACGCTCCAGAGTCAGCCCTACACGTGGAGGCTCCTCCAGCCCGATGCCTCGTCGGAAGAACGATCTGGCTACACACGACTCGATGCTGCTGTGCTCGACTACTTCAAGGACCGGTCCAATCAAGCAGTGGATGCAGGCGAGTATCGGGAGTTTCGCACCCCGGACCACTTGGAATACCACTACTATCAGCCCGTGCGTGCGAAAAAGACATGCCTCATCTGCCACGAATACCGCGGCACGACTGCCGCTGTGACCGAGGGTATCGAAGCTGTGCGTACAAAATTGGCTGAAAATGAATTGATGGCAGTCGTCAAGGTTGTGATGCCTGATTCCGCGACGCAGAAAGCGATCAACTGGAACCGAGCAATCCTGCTTGCAACGGCCATCATTACGGTCTTCCTCGCGATGCTTGCCGCCTACGCGATCGTACGATACGTGATTGTAAAGCCGCTGGAGCATTTGCGTGAAGTGGCCGATGAGGTACGGCGTGGCAACGTGCAGGCCCGTGCCGAGATCCACACAGCTGACGAATTTGAGGAGTTAGGTGTGGCCTTTAACCGGATGCTCCGCGGGCTCGTCGACTCGCAGGAAGAACTGCGCAAGGTAAACAGCAGCCTCGATGATAAAGTCGACGAACTTGCCCAGGCAAACATGCACCTGTACGAGATGAATGGTCTTAAAAGCGACTTCTTGGCAACCATGAGCCACGAACTCCGCACGCCGCTCAATAGCATCATCGGATTTTCCGATGTGCTCGGATCGATTCAGTCGCTCGATGAAAAGCAACACCGCTACGTGCAGAATATCCGCTCCTCCGGTCGGATGCTCTTGGAGATGATTAACGACATTCTGGATCTGGCCAAGATCGAAGCAGGGAAAATGGAGGTGCGTCCGAGTGCGTTTCAAATGGAGGCGGTTGTGTCGGCGCAGTGCGACATGGCGAGGCCCTTAGCCGAGAAGAAAAACATTGATCTCGCCTATCAGGTTGGCGAGGGCCTCGAAGCCGTCGAGCAGGATCAGGCGAAAGTTCAGCAGATTCTGGCCAACTTACTGTCCAACGCCGTAAAATTTACGCCGGGGGGTGGTCGAATCGATGTGCGGGCACGACTCGAGGAGCCAATTGAACAATCCCCTGCGGAATTCGTGCTGGATGTGATCGATACTGGGGTTGGCATCGGGCTGGAAGAACAGCAGAAAATCTTTGAGAAGTTTCGCCAGGGTCGCATTTTTCAGACGGGCGACGATGCGATGACGCGGGAGTTTTCTGGCACCGGCCTCGGGCTCTCGATCGTGCGAGAGCTCTGCCGTCTGCTCGGGGGCGAGGTGAACCTCGAGAGCCAGTTGGGGCGAGGAAGCCAATTCACAGTACGACTTCCGATGAAACACATTCCAGCCAGTCTCTCATCGGTGCCGACATCCAGTTCGTTGCCCGGGAGTCCGATGGACACAGCGGTGCTGGCGACGGCCGGCTCATTGGCAAATGGACATGAGACAGGGGTTCGAAAGTCACACTCGTGGAGTCAAGTCGATGGCCAGTGATCGTTCAGCGAGGAAGGCACAGAAAGATCGTGAAGGAATCGAAGTGGTGCTTTTTACAGACGGTGCATGCAGCGGCAACCCAGGCCCCGGTGGCTGGGCCTATATTCTTCGGCATCCAGAAAGTGGTCGAGAGTCGGTCGCCTCCGGAGCCGAGTCTCTGTCGACCAACAATCGCATGGAGCTCACTGCGGCCGTGCAAGGGCTCGCTCAACTCAAGCGGCCCACACGGGTGGAGCTGGTCACTGACAGTGTCTACGTTGGCACAGGTCTTTCGGAATGGCTGCCAAAGTGGAAGCTTCAGGGCTGGAAGCGGAAAGACGGTGGCCGACTGGTACCGATTAAAAACGAAGATTTGTGGCGCGAGCTGGATCGTCTGGCGTCCACGCACGATGTCGTCTTTACCCACGTGGCCGGCCACGCGGGACACGCCGAGAACGAACGCTGCGATGAGTTGGCAGTGGCTGCCTACCAGCCCCTGCTCGCCCGGAGCCGTTCGAATTCCGGGTAGGAGGAGGCCTTCAAAAATGGCATCAGCCGAAGCCCAGCGGTTTTGACCTTCTTCCTCGATACACTGGTGCAATGGACTCCTCCCACTTGGCAGCTGCATCGCCGGAACCACCCACTCCCCAAGGCCTTGCCCACGCAGATCGGTTTCGGCGTGATCGCAGCATTTCCACGCATCTCGAACGGCTGCCGGGCGTTGGCACAACGCGAGCCCAGCGACTCCAGCCACTGGGCCTTGTCACGGTTCGCGATGCGCTCATTCATTTTCCGCGAGAGTATAAGGATTTTAGCGGTGCCCACGCCTTCACCGATCTTTCCGAGGGAGCGCATGCGGCGGTGTCGGGCGTCGTGACAGATATTGCTTCTCGCACAACGTCGCGAGGCCAGCAGATGCTCACGGTGCTTGTCAAAGGCACCGGTGGGAGC
>Ga0208960_1000634_pt1 | contig 19589 bp, 19 predicted proteins | sample GreLakmeON33MSRF_FD_187703 | JGI IMG/M metagenome (GOLD analysis project Ga0208960, IMG submission 187703) | Freshwater lentic microbial communities from great Laurentian Lakes, MI, USA - Great Lakes metaG ON33MSRF (SPAdes) | ecosystem: Environmental > Aquatic > Freshwater > Lake | place: Great...
GAAAAAGATGAGTCAGCCGCGGCAAAAGTATTAGAAGCCCGAATCAATGGAACCCCAATTGAAGCTTTGTGTGGTCACGTCTGGGTGCCATCCCGAGACCCAAAGCAATTGCCGATGTGTCAGGCTTGCAAAGAAATTTATGAAATGTACCGCGGCTTCAACGACGGCCTAAACGAACAGCCAGATCAATAGATGCCAGATATAAATTCTCTGATCTCGTTCGCAATTGCATCGATAGCACTGCTAGTTATTCCGGGTCCTGCTGTTTTGTACATCATCAATCGCAGCGTGTCTGATGGTCGAACAATTGGATTCGCAGGAGTTGCCGGCATTGAACTAGGAACATTTATGCACGTGTTGGCTGCCACTGCCGGCTTGTCAGCAATTCTTGCAACATCACCAAACGCATTCAACACTGTTAAATATTTAGGAGCGTTATATCTTGTGTTCGTTGGTTTGCGAACTCTTACGCGTAGACCTGCGGCGATTGATTCATCGGCTAGTTCGATGACCAAACTTCAAGCGTTTCGCCAAGGCTTTATTATCAACACGCTTAATCCAAAAATTGCACTCTTTTTTCTCTCATTTCTTCCTCAGTTCATCGACCAAGATAAAAACAAAAACGCATTGCAAGCATTAATACTCGGCATAGTTTTTGTAACTTGCGGGTTCATCACCGATGGTATCTACGCAGTTACCGCGAGTTCTCTGCGTGAAGTGCTTGCAAAAGGCAAAACACTGCCGTTTGTTCAGCGATACATCGCTGGGGTCGTGTTTATTGGGCTCGGTATAGTTGCGGCTTCAGCGAAAATCTCTTGACGTTAATACTTTGTCATAATTTTCGGCCGACTGCTGAGAATTGTGCTGAACATGAATTTTTAGTTCGCTTAAATGTTCGGCAATGATATTGACTACTCCGTGAGCAGATTCAATTCGTCCTCGAATTACTAAGGCTGATGCATTTATTGCAATATTGCGAAAGTGCTTCCAACAACCTTGCGAGACGATCACATTTATCAAGCCTGTTTCATCTTCGAGACTAATAAATGTCACACCACGTGCCGTTGACGGTCGTTGACGATGCGTAACCACACCGCCGACAAATATTCGTGATCTGTTCTCAATGTTGGGCAACTCAATTGCGGTAAGCACACCAAGTTTTGTTAACTGACTGCGCACAAACTGAGTTGGGTGACCTTCTGGCGAAACACCCGTCGCCCATAAATCGCAAATCGATTCTTCGATTGGTTGCATTCCTGGCAATTGTGGCGACTCACTACCAGTTGTGACACCAGCAAGGCGATCAGGGCGACTTTGAATTACTGCCCCTGCAGACCACAATGCATCTCGACGAGATATATCAAAACACTGCGTGTAGACGCCTGCTGTTGCCAATGTTTCGATCTGCGAAAGATTTAGTTGTGGCACACGGCGAACTAGGTCTTCCATATTTGTGAACGGCCGTGCTGCCTCTATCGCAGACGCCAGTTCGTATCCGATGCCACGCACACTAGAAATACCAAGTCGTACTGCGAACCCGCCAGTTGACTCGTGACATGGTTCTAAAGTTGCACCGGCTTTTGACACATTCAAATCTGGACTATGCACAACTACGCCGTGCCGACGAGCATCTTGCACAAGCGAGTGTGGCGACCAAAAACCCATCGGCTGAGCGTTTAGTAGTGCTGCATAAAACGAGGCGGGCTCGTGATATTTGATCCATGATGAGGCATAAACAAGATACGCAAAAGAGACAGAATGACTTTCAGGAAACCCATAATTCGAAAACGCCTGCATCTTTTCAAAAATCTCATCAGCTACTGAGCCGATGACTCCGCGTTGCGCCATGCCGTCGTAAAGACGCTGACGAAGTTTTTGCATGCGCATGTGCGAACGTTTTGACCCCATTGCTTGACGCAATTCATCGGCTTGTGTTGCAGTAAACCCTGCAACATCAATTGCCATTTGCATTAACTGTTCTTGAAACAATGGCACACCCAAGGTTTTACCCAAACTATTTTCTAATAATGGATGCAAATACGTAACTGGTTCTTCACCATTGCGACGACGAATATATGGATGCACCGAGCCACCCTGAATTGGTCCTGGGCGAATTAGCGCAACTTCAACAACCAGATCATAAAATCTTCGTGGTTTGAGTCTTGGCAATGTTGCCATTTGCGCACGTGACTCGATTTGAAACACCCCAACTGTGTCGGCACGACACAACATTGCATAAACATCATCATCTTGCGGGATTGTTGCTAGATCAATTTTTTTGCCACGAAACTCGGTGATTAAATCAACGGCATTATGTAATGCCGAGAGCATGCCAAGACCAAGTAGATCGAACTTAACCAAACCGATCGCCGCACAATCGTCTTTATCCCATTGCAACACACTGCGATCTTTTATTCGTGCCCACTCGACCGGGCAAACTTCACTGATTGGTCGATCACAAATCACCATTCCACCTGAATGCACACCCAAATGCCGCGGGGCATCTAAAACTTGTCGTGCGAGTTCTATTACTTGTGCAGGAATCTCGTGACCGGTATTAATTTCGCCAGTTTTAGAATCGCTTGCCAACGAACCAAACACGCCGACTTGCTTGCTCCATGCGTCTTGCTGCCCGGGCGCAAAGCCCAGCGCTCTAGCCATATCGCGAATCGCCGAACGTGAACGATATGTGATCACATTTGCGACTTGTGCGGCATGATGTCGGTCGTAGCGGTTAAAAACATATTGAATAACTTCTTCACGTCGACCACTTTCGATATCTATGTCGATATCTGGTGGGCCGTCACGCTCAGTTGACAAAAATCTCTCAAATAATAAACCCAGCGAAACAGCATCGGCTTTAGTGATGTCGAGTGCAAAGCACACGGCACTGTTGGCGGCACTACCCCGACCTTGGCAAAAAATATTTGAACGTTCACAAAACTGCACGATGTCCCAGACAACCAAAAAGTATCCGGCGAAATTGAGTTTTTCGATTATTTCTAGTTCGTGATCAATTGTTCGCCAGGCTTTAGATCTAAGTGAGAGATCTTCGAGTTGTGTTATTGGTCTTGACCCGTATCTGCGAGTTGCGCCTTGCTCAGCCAACAATCGCAAATATGAAATTTCGTCTAAACCATTCGGGCAAATAAACGGTGGCAACTTTGGTGCGACAAGCGATAAATCAAATGCCGACGATTTTGCTATTTCTGTTGTGAGTTCAACAACACCTGGGTATCTAGCAAACCTGCGAAGCTGCTCAGCACTGCTACGAATGTACGCACTTGGGGCTGGTGGTAATTGCAGATCTATTTCGTCAAGACTTGCGCGCTGTCGAACCGCTGCAAGTGCGACTGCTAGGCGATGTTCACGTAACGATGCATAAGCAACATCGTTTGTTGCAATGCACTGCACATCATGACGCATTGCAATTTGCACCAGTGCATCGTTTCGAACCGAATCGAGCGGGTCTCCGTGATCCCATAATTCGACCAGCACACGATCGCGACCGAACTCATTAATTAATTGTTGCAACCGCCGCCCGGCAATCTCAGGACCATGTTGCTCGAGTGCTTGAGTAATCAACCCAGTGCTGGCGCCTGTCAAAACCCAACAACTGTCAGCAACAACATCTGCAATCTTTTCAGTTGTAAACACAGGTGCAGATTTTGCCCCGGCTAATTGGCCAAGTGTTATCGCATGAGACAATCGTGCATAACCAGATGGTCCGTCGGCGATAATAATAATGTCTGCTTGAGATGAATTTTTATTTTCTGTGCACAGCAACTCGGCACCAAATAAAGTCGGCAAACCAAGTGCACGCGCCGCTTGGGCAAATCTCACAACACCATAGAGACCGTTGCGATCGGTTAGCGCAAGTGCGCTGAGTTGCATTTTGATTGCAGCCTCAACAAGTTGTTCGGGGTGTGAAGCCCCAAACAAAAACGAAAAGTTCGAACGGCAATGCAGTTCGGCGTAGTCAGACACTCAAATTATGATAGCGAACATATGTTCGCTACTGGGCGAAGATCTTTGCTGAAACCCTATAAATTAATGATTTTATGAGCAGCGAGAATCGCACCCCGTGCGCCATCTTCAGCCGTGTCTAGAACTTGATCCCAAGCAAACCATTTCACTTCTTTGCTTTCACCTTCGGCTGGCGCAAAAGTCTCATTAGATGCAACCAATAAATATCGCACATCTAGATGAGTGTGACCGCGGGGGCCCGGGTGAACATCTAGATGAATGAATCTGGGCAGGCCTAAAAAATGTTGTAACTGCAAACCGGTTTCTTCACGCGCTTCGCGTAACGCTGCTTGATCAATTGATTCTCCAGCATCAATGTGACCACCTGGCTGCAACCACATATTCAGGCGTTTATGCAAATGCAACACCACCCCAGGCGCACCAGTAACAATCGCCGAAGCAGTGACATGAGTTGTGTCGCTGTGTTCATCAAATGGTGCACGCAACAACGGTGCAAGTTCGCGAAAAACTTTGATCGACTCTCGTTCGCGATCGTCAATTGGTTCGTGAGTTGCTAAATCTGCACAAAACTTTATTACAAATTCAACGCCAGCATCAGAAATCATCAAGTGCACAATATCGTGCCCTTTGACTAGCCGTAGATTGCGGCAACTGTCCACTCACTGTGTTCAAGTATCGCCAGCATCGCTGAAATCTGCGGTGTATCTTCGACTGTAATTTTTTCACAAACTAGTTGCAGCCGAACTAATCGTCGACCACGAGCGGTGTCCCACCAACGCTCTTCAACTGGCCATGGACCAGCCCATGAAATAACTTTGTAACTCGTTGTGCCGATAATTACGACAACTGGCGAAGCACTCAACTCGTGGCGTGCACTGACACTTAGCAACTTTCCATGTTCGTCATTTATTTGCGCCTGAACTGGCTCACTGTAAACAACACTCGGCGAAGGAGTCGGAAGTGCGCCGCGCCATTTTGCCACCGTCGATTGTTTATCGCTGTTGGCACTATCAATAGTTTGAACATGTGTTGCTGAAACAAGTTCATAACTATCTAAAAGATCGCGGCCACCTTGCCACTTGGCGATCTGCACAGCCGACGAACCCAACAATTCGCTTAACCGACCAATTGCCTGTGTCGCTGTTTCGTCAGTTTGCGTAGTGCCACCCCACAATTTAAGTTGACGCGCCGTGTCGGCACGTACTTCGTCGGCTATTAACTGCACACGGGCTAGACCGGTAGCAACTGGCCAAGCCTCAAGTTGCCATTTTGCACTTTCAACAATTGCACTCGCTGTTAAGCCTTGTGGTCGATACCACAATCGCTCAGAACGTTTGCCATCTTCTGATTCGAATGCGATGATGATTCGCACACAAACAGTGCCATGAATTGAAAAATACTCAGTGAATGCGCTGGCCATTCGCTGCACACTGTTAACCACAACTTGTTGATCGCAAACTGGCTCGTCAAATTTTTCAACACAAAGATGTTCTGGGGGTGGCGCAACAACAACAAGTTGGTGTTGCTCGTCACCACGAGAAAGCCGATGCAATTCAACACCTAACTCACCAAACCGACCCGCCAACACCGACTCGCCAAGTGCACAAACATCGTGCAGCGTGTTTAACCCGAGTCGCTCAAGCAACGAAATTGTTTCGCGATTGATGTTTGCAAATTCGCTGAGAACTCGCACAGACTGCGGTGCAAGCCAGTCACTGGTTTTGTCTGGCTCAACAAGATACGGCGCAAATAAACCTGATCTATTGCTCGCCACAGCGCTGGCATGAGCAGCAATATTTGCAGCCAAACGGCTGTCAGCAACACCAACACCAACTAGCGAATTAGCGACAATCGAAGTTTTTAGTGCATCAATTATTTTTAAAGCCATTGGCTCATCGCCACCCATATATCTAGATGGACCGCGTACAGCAAACACAATTAAGCCTGGCTCACTGACTTCGATTAGTGGTACGAGTTCGTTAACTGTGCGTATGACTGTGTCAAAAGCACTGCGGTCACGATTTGGTTCGTGCGCAACAATTTCTATATCTGGACACAATGCCTGAGCATGCCGACGGCGCATGCCGACTTGCACGCCGTACTGCATCGCAGCAGGCGTGCGAGATATAACTCGTTGCCCGTGCACAACGGCGCATGGGCTATTCGAGCTTTTCGCTGCAACAACTGCTGACCAGTCAAGACATTGCAAAACTGCTAATCGCTTAGATGCAAGCACGGATTAACTAACTAATTAGAACCGACGTGTGACTAAATGTTCGCGCTGGCGTGCAACTCGACGCCCGCTAACTCGAATGCTCACATCACGATGCTGCAAATAACCAGAACCGTTGTCAATGCCACTCCAACTTTTGGTTTTGGTATCTAAAATAACATCAGCAACAAATGGATCTGGCTCGCGTTCAGCAGAGAATCTAGAAGTCGACCGTGAGAGCGCCATATTGTCAACGATGATCATCACTGCGCGACGGGATTGCAATCTTGTCTGCACTCGCCTGGCGTCGTTGGCTGACAATCGAGCCGGAACTGCCACGACCAACAAATCAAAACCGTCAATCACAGCAGAAACAGTGACCGACCATTCGCGTGATGTGTTCGGCGGTTGCACTAATACCATTCGCTCTAGCGAGACACCGTGCTCGACTGCAGCAAGCACACCAAGATGTGCAACGCCAACGACACCAAGCCACGAACCTTGTTGCGTCGCACGTGAACAAAGTGAAAGCGCTAGTGACAACCCGGCATCACCGCTGCAACGGATGATGCGCCCACGCACCAAACCCGAATCAGGCAATAACTTGCACACATCATCTGCGACAACTAAGCGTTCTGGTGCCAATAACTGCATACCTGCACTGTAGCGAACATATGTTCGCAGTAACTAGGTGGAGTTAGCTGGCTTTACTACTCAATAAATCCAAGGAGGCAAAAAAATCTCGTGGGTTTGCAACCCAATGGTCTGCGCCAAGTTTTTGAGCGTGCTCATTAGATTTAATTGCAGCACCACCAACAAAGCATTTTATATCGCGATGAGCGACTTTACGAATAGCCGAAATTGATTTAGATGTTTCACGTAACGAATCCGACATCGTTGCGATAACACAAACGGCAACTAAGTCTTGAGTATCTTTTACCACTTTGGCAAATTCGATTGCCGGAAGATTCGCACCAAGATTAAACACATTCCAACCCTCAAAACGCAGCAGGTCAGCAATAATTGAGATTCCAACTGAATGCTGCTCTCCTGCAGGTGCACCAACAACTATCGTGCCGCGATCAAGCCCACGACGCAAAAATCTTGGACTAATTTGACTAATCAGACGAATAACAATGACACTTGCACGATGCTCAACATAAACATCTATTTTTTTTCGACGCCATAGGTCGCCAATCTCAACGAGTGCCGGCAATAAAACATCTATATAAATATCGTGAATATCATGACCACTGCGCAATGCCGCTTCAAGAACTTTGAGCGAACCTCGCTCATCACCTGCAGTTAGTCGCGACACAATTCGTTCGACCCAAGGCGCTGTATCTCGCGCACCATGTCGAGCTTTGCTAGAAATTTTGCTGACCGACTTGCTGACTTGTTTGGTGTTGCCTGCACGAGCCAACTCAAACTCTTTCAAATCACTTCGCTTAACTTGCCACGAACGATTGATGCGAGTTGCCGGCAACATCCCCTCGCGCACATAGCGATACACCGTCATGTAATGAACATTGAGGGCTTCAGCCACTTCGGTTAATGTCAAATTCATTGCGACCAAGACTTAAACGGTATAATAATTATCCCCCACCTTTATTATCCTGCGGCAAATTACTTTAAATACCCTGAGCCTTACTTCGTGCGACTAGCTCGCTGTTTAGTTAACTAGCGCCTTACTTCGTGCGGCTAGCTAATTTGAGCCTTACTTCGTGCGGCTCTGCTTCGCGCTAATAAATGTGGGGGGATTAGTTTTTCGGCGGCGCTGAGTTCTGGCGCTGAACTGTCAGTATTTGTCGCTTCTACAACTGCAGGCGCAACTCGGGCCAACAACTCTTCAACACTCGGCGGTTTCATTCCGGGTTTCCAATATTGATGCAAGTCAGTAACTATTTGCGCTAAGTCGCTATCTCGCGAACCAGCAACAAGATCAACCGTCACAATATTGGCAAATAAATGCACACCAGTTACGGCGCCACTTGCAAAAAGTCTTCGCGCCAATTCGGCGGCAGGACGTGGACCAATTGCCTGCGCCGCACTCACAAATCTTTCGTGACCCTGCCCAGTAAGAGTTCGATTTAATTCAAAACGAATTCGACCTGGCACTCCAGCAACGGTTTGCTTGACATCTACCGGCTGACCCATCTCAGGCAGGCTAGTCAAAACGAACAGATACTGCACGGTTTTACGAGCATTCTTACGCTTTCGCATGAATGCTTGCGTGCAAGTACGGTTATGAGCCATGGGTACAACTTCTGAGCGAACAATCGAACAATTTACTGCTGATGCACACGTATTTCTCGCTGCTAATGCCGAACCCCGTGAGTCACAAAAAGCTTTCGTCTGGGGAGAAGGCTCAGACAACGTCTCGATGTTCGAAGAACGCAGCAAACAATCCGAAGACGAACTTGTCACTCGTGCCAAAAAATGGCGTCAGCAAAAGTTCGACGCTGGTTTCGGTTGGATCACTGGTCCAACTCAATACGGTGGCGCTGGCTTAACTAACGAGTTCGAAAAGGCATACAACAAAGCCGAGTCGCAATACAAAATCCCAAACCAATCAATCTTTCAAATTGGATTAGGAATGGTCGCGCCAACAATTCTCGCGCACGCCAGCGATGAAGCACGTGAAAAGTTTCTACGCGCAATGTGGCGCGCCGATATTGTTGCTTGCCAATTATTCTCCGAGCCAGGCGCGGGTAGCGATCTTGCATCTTTGCAAACCAAAGCAGAACGGGACGGCGACGAATGGGTTATTACTGGTCAAAAAGTTTGGACATCAGGTGCGCAATTTAGCGATATCGGTGAAATTATCTGTCGTACTGATCCAGGTTTGCCAAAACATAAAGGTTTGACTGGCTTCATCGTTGACATGCACGCACCAGGTATCGAGATTCGTCCGCTTCGTCAGATGACAGGTGGTGCAAGTTTTAATGAAGTGTTCTATAACGAAGTTCGAGTGCCAGATAGTTATCGACTCGGTGACGTAAACAATGGTTGGGGCGTGGCGTTAACAACTTTGATGAACGAGCGTGCCGCAATCGGCACTGCTGGTGGTGGTGAAACTTCTGCTTTCACAAGAATTCAAGCCATGGTCGAGCACTTCGGATTATCAAAAGATCTAATCGTGCGTGAAAAAATGGCGGATTTATTTATCCGTACAAAAGTTGCTGGCTACAACAATCAACGCGCACTCGACAAAATTCGTGCCGGACAAACACCTGGTCCCGAAATGTCGATTGCAAAAATGGCTTTGGTCGATAATCAAAAACGGTTGAACGATTTGCTCGCACTTGTGCTCGGCAGCAAGTTGCAAGCCGACACCGGTGAGTGGGGAACATACTCATGGAGTCAGTTATTGCTCGGTGCTCCTGGCATGCGCATTGCCGGCGGCTCAGATGAAGTGATGCGAAATATTGTTGGCGAACGCGTGCTTGGTTTGCCAAAAGACACGGGCATTGATTCAAAATCTGCTTTCCGCGACCTTAAAGTCGGCACACAAAAAATTTAGTTATCTAGCCAAGGCACATAGTTAGGCATGAATGCCCATGAGGTGCGGTGAATCGCTGATGGGCCATAACCCTGCAGTGCAGCCCGATGTTTAGGACATGGGTAACCCTTATTGGTGTCAAAGTGCCAATGCGGATAATCGCTCGATGATTCGCGCATCATTCGATCTCGAGTAACTTTTGCCAACACCGATGCTGCAGCAACCGAAACGCAGTTCACGTCTGCTTTAACTTCTAGCAAAACTTTGCGCGCATGCGGCGAAACGAAATCCCATCGGCCGTCAACAACTGCGACATCTACAACAGGGTCTGTGACCTTGCCCAAATCTAAACCCAGTGCCGCAAACCCGCGTGTGGTCGCCAATCGTTGCGCGGCAACCATGCCCAATTCGTCGCACTCACGAGCCGTTGCTAAACCTGTTGACCAGTTACGACACTTGGCTGCAACTTGATCAAACATTGCTTCACGCTTTGCTTCAACTAGTTGTTTCGAGTCGCGTACACCGCCAAGAACAAGCGCTGGCTCGTCAGAAAAAATTACATCATCACTCAACATCGCAATTCCAATCACGAGCGGCCCAGCCCAACTGCCCTTGCCAACTTCGTCAATTCCGATAATCGTGTTCGCGCCACTTTCGCGCAACGCACGTTCGCGCGAGGCATTTGGCCACGGCTTAGTTTTTCTCATTTTCTATTCTTCACATCAACGCAGTCGCACACTCGCGCTCGCAGAAGTGAACTCGCCAACTCGCCACCACATTTTGTCTTGTAAAAGTTTTTCAGCAGCTTGCCGAGTGACTGCAGCGAGCAAGCCACCGCTTGTTTGCGGATCCATACATAGCGCAACGCTCGCATCATCGACCAAATTAATTGAGCCTTCAACCAAGAAATGACCTTCAACATATGTTCGATTGCGTGGGTCGCCACCAGTTCTTACACCACGTTGCGCTGCCTCAAGCGCGCCAGGATAGGCACGCAATGCAGTCGAATCTAAAATCAACTGCACACCAGAACGTTGCGCCATTTCCCATCCGTGACCTGCAAGCCCATAGCCAGTCACGTCTGTTACGGCGTGCACATCAGTGCCAAGATTTTGTAATTGTTCAGATGCCCGACGATTCAACTCGCGCATTCCAGCGATCGCTACAAGTTTTTCTTCGTCGGTTCCACCTGCAAGCGCTAAACCCGTGCCGAGTGGTTTAGAGAGTAATGCAACATCACCCGCGCGAGCTCCGGCTTTGCGAAATATTTTTTTAGGATTTACAACACCTTGCACTGCGAGTCCGAAAACTGGCTCAGGGTTGCGAATCGTGTGACCACCAGCAACTGATCCACCTGCGAGTGCCACAACTCGAGCAGCAGCAGCAAAAATTGTTGAGATCGCCTCACGCGGAAAATGTTCAGGAAACGCGGCGATGTTTACTGCCATCACAACTCGCCCGCCCATCGCAAAAACATCACTGCAAGCATTGGCCGCCGAGATCGCACCAAAATCATCTGGGTCGTCAACTAATGGCGGAAAAAAATCTGTCGTACTGACAAGAGCCAGATCATCGCTGACTTGATAGACCGCAGCATCATCAAATGGTGCAAGTCCAACTAATAGTGCCGGATCAATTGTCGACTGTGCACCGCTGGCAAGTTCGCTTACGAGATCTGTGAGCAATGATGCACCCCATTTTGCTGCACATCCTCCACATGATGTCCACTGCGTTAATTTGAGCGGTGAAGATTTGGGTGCGTTCATAACTTCAGCCTATTTCGCGCCAAGATTTGCGAACCCACTGAGCAAAGTTTCACCGCGTGCGTCTGTAGTCGAGAATGAACTGTCAACTGCGCTTGCCACAACCCGCACACCAGCCGGCCCATCTAGATCCCACAATAAAGCGGGTCGATCACCATGCCAGCGAACTGCAAACGAAATCGTGTGCTCTGGTGTTGCCAGCAGTTTGTGACATTCAAAGTTCACCCCAAGCCAAGATTGATCAATACCGCGTGGACAAAGATCGACTGATCCGTCGCGACGGTACGCCACTAGTTGCGATTCGATCCACGCCGCACAACGCGAACTTGATTTAATAAAGGCCGTCATTTCACGTGATCTGTTTGTCTCTGTGAGCCTCGACCAAATGCGCGCAAGATCGTCGCGCCCGCGGCGCTCACCTGCGCGATGCAGCAACATACTCGCAGACAAGATCGCACGGTCTTCATCCCATTGGACAATTTTATTTTCAACACAACGCTTAATTATTTTCTCTGTGGCAACTGCAATATCGCTTGACAATTGCATCGCCTTGTCACCCATTCGCACCCGCTCGGCAATATCCAAAACAAATTCAACATCATCGGTTTGAGAATTAAATATTTGCGGCTCGCTGAGCAATATCTGGCAGCGGTTTTGTGTCAGCAATGTCGCCCACGAAACTTCAGGGACATCGACACGACTAGATATTTGCAAAGCTGCAAGCCATCCGCGCTCGACTTGCTCAAAGCTAGGTAGTGCCTCAAGTTCGTTCGTTGAAAACTGACTACGTGTCTGCCCATTTGCGCTCATGCGAATCGCTACACGCATCGTGGCATGATGCCCAACCGGAAACACCACGCTGCCACTTGGCAGATCAATGCCTTGCACACCAGTTGGGCTCGGTGCACGCATCGACGAAATATCAGAGCGGTCAAATGCAACCGCGAACGGCAACGAAGAGTCGTTATAAATTTCAACAACAATTGCACCACCAGAATTTGCAACACCATAAACACGTTGCACTGCGTCGCCACCTGGCACCTTGACTCGTGTTTCAACAATTGGCACACCAGAAATTTGGCGTTGTCGAACTGTCGTTTCACGCGCTGGCTCATACCAACGATCATCTGCTGCAACAAACCATCGCAAACGAACCTCGTCGTCGACTAACACATCTCCCCAAGGGGTGACTTCGCCTCGCCAAGCAGCACCGCGCACACCAACTGCGAGCATTAATCCAACTCTGCTTTGCTAACTCGCGACATCAGTCGCACGAGCGAATCTCTGGCGCTGATGGTTCCTTCGCAAACGGCTGCAACTTGTTCGGTGATCGGCATATCAACTTTGCAACGCTGCGCTAATTGCAATACAGACAGCGAAGACTTAACACCTTCGGCGACCATCTTCATTGATGCCGTGATCGATTCAATAGATTCACCCTTGCCGAGCCGCACTCCGACTGCAGTATTGCGGCTCTGCGCTGACGCACAGGTTGCCACAACATCGCCAATGCCTGCCAAACCAGTAAATGTGTTTGGGTTAGCACCAAGAGCAATACCAAGTCGAGACATCTCGGCTAGCCCGCGCGTTATTAACGTCGCTTTTGAGTTGTCACCAAAGCCCATTCCTTCAACAATGCCGGCAGCAATCGCAATCACATTTTTTACGACGCCACCAATTTCACAACCAACAACATCTGGATTTGTATAAACACGCAATGTTGGTCGAGTGAGAAGAACTTGAATTTGCTTTGCAATTTCGTCGTCGCTACATCCAACGACTGTGGCTGCAGGTTGCCCAGCCAAAATTTCATGTGCCAAGTTCGGGCCTGTCAATACCGCAACACAGTGACGTGGCAAAACATCGGCGACAACTTCAGACATTCGCTTCAATGTGTCTCGCTCAAGACCTTTGGTCAAACTCACGATCGGCACTTCGGGCGAAACATATTTTGCAACTTCAACAAGCACGTCACGAAATCCATTTGATGGCACAGCCATCATCACGATTGATGCATCACGCACAACATCCTGCAAGTTCGACGAGCACAACAAACTTTCGGTAAGCGCCACTCCTCGTAAATAGTCAATATTTTCGTGCTCTGTTGTGATTTGTTGTGCGAGTGCGGTCCGCCTGGCCCACAACATCGTCGACTGATTTTGCGCCACGGTGCTAGCAACGGTCGTACCCCAAGATCCGGCGCCGACGACTGCAATATGTGATTTCACGACCCTCAGCGTATGCGGGCACTAACTATTAGTTTCTTTTACTTCGCGCCCTGCAACCGTAGGCTTCGCTGGTGCCTTCAGAGACGTCAGCGCTGACCGCAGCGGCGCTTGCAATCGTTATCCCAATCAAGGCGTTTCACCACGCCAAAGAACGTCTCTCAGATCTTCTGACCCCTGCCGAGCGAATGGTGCTCGCCAAAATGTGCGCAGAACGAGTTCTTCGCGCCGCATCTGAGCATAAAGTTTTTGTAGTCTGTGATGATCAAGATGTTGCTCATTGGGCGCGCGACCTTGATGCAAAAATTATTTGGCAACCAGAAGTCGGACTTAATGCAGCAGTTCGTGCTGGCGTGGATGCTGCTCGTGTCAATAAATTTGATTTAGCGATAGTTGCCCATAGTGACTTGCCACTCGCAAGTAACTTTTCGCATCTATTTAATGACTGTGATCTGCAAACATTGAAAAGTTCAGTGACTCTTGTGCCTGATCGGCATGAAGATGGCACAAATGTAATGATTCTGCCAACTGCTAGCGACTTCGAATTCGCCTACGGAAAAAACAGTTTTCTTGTTCACCAAGACATGGCTAAAAAATGTGGTTTAACTGTGCGGATTATTCGAGACCAACGCTTAGCTGTCGATATTGACACTGCAGATGATCTGGCTCACGCACAAATGCTAGAAAACTAATAAAAAAATTCGGGCCAAAGCCCCACAAAAAAACAAGGAGAGGGGCCAAAGCCCCTCTCCTCGCAGTATTCCGAACCGACTTGCTTAAAGTTGCTTAAAGCCTTATTTCTTCTTGGCCTTACGCTTCTTTTTTGCAGGTGCCTTCTTAGCGGCCTTTTTGGCCTTCTTGCGCTTTTTTGCTGCCATTTTATTTCTCCTTGTTGTTTGGTATTTCTTGTCTAACGGTTTGGATTAAGAGCAGCTTTGAGTGTTGAACTCGAGCTGAACTTCATCGCTGTTGAAGCCTTCACCTGCACGGGAGCCCCAGTTTGAGGATTCCTGCCGATGCGAGCCTTTCGCTTCGAGGTGCTGAACGAACCGAAACCCGGCCATGCAACCTTGTCGCCTTGCTTTGCGGATGAGACGACGAGGTCAAAGAATTCTGCAATAGTGCGTTCGGCATCTGCCTTCGACACTCCTGCCTTCTGTGACACTGCATCAATCAATTCTGCTTTAGTCATTTCAATTACCTTGCTTTCTTCGGTTACGGATTACCGCTGAACATCTATTTGAGTAGGTCTGAGAAGAAATTGCAAGCATTGTCAGCATTTCCGACGGTTTTTGAATACTTTTCGCAGCAACACAAATTTTATGAAAAATTGCGGATTTTTTAATTTCTGAACACAATATTTTGTGATTTCAGCAATGCCTTATGTTTGTTGCTTAATCGCCATCAGCTGGTCAATCGTCATGATAAAACCTATATAACATAAGGGTTTAACGCCAAGTCAAGATCTTCGAAATTTTTGTCATCAGCGAATTTTGCGGTATTTATAAATGATTAAGCACGATTGCACAGGGTCAGACCAACAAAACCCAATTAAAGCAAATCTCAAGTTAATTTTAAGTTTTGAAAAAGAATTTTAAAGAAATTTTTAAAAAATCAAATAAATTCACGCTCTCAGGCACTTTTTTGATCCCAGCTATCCACCATCCGTCTCAGCGCAACGACCACACTTAGGACAGTTGTCAACACAAACTTCTCTTTCTGAAAAAACTCTGGCGCAGATCGCAGAAATTTTCGCGACACCAGTTGGGTCAAGAGTCGTACTTGACACTTCGGTATTAATTGCAGATCCAAACTGTTTGCATTGTTTTCCAAACTGCGCGATCGTGATTCCGTTAACTGTGATCGAAGAACTCGACGGATTAAAAACTCGTATGGACGATGTCGGTCGTTCGGCGCGACATGCATTGCGATCAATTGAAGAACTTCGTCGCAAAGCAGGTGGCTCGCTAAAAGATCCGACACCGATTAATGGCACAGATACGAGTGGCACGGTGCAGATTGAAGTCAACGGTATTCAGAATCACTTGTTGGTCGAACATGGACTCGACCCAAAGGTGCCAGACAATCGAATTATTGGCGCAGCGCTTGGTCAGGCCGCAATTTCACCGACTTGCATCGTCTCAAATGACGCAGCATTACGGATTAAAGCTGCCCACCTCGGTCTAACCGCCCTTGAACACCACCCAGTTAATGGCGGCCGTAACGAACGCCCGATGGGTTGGGCAACTTTCGATACATCTGTTGAAGTAATCGACAGCCTTTACAAATCTGAAGGCATCGAAAAATCTGAGATCAAGCAAGCCGCGGGTTTGTATGAAAATAACTTCGCAGTTTTGCGTTGCGGCTCACAATCGGCACTCACTCGTTGCCACGATAACGAACTTCGTTTAATGCAACAGTCTGCCCCAGAGGCGTGGGGGCTTCGTGCACGAAATAAAGAGCAACGGTTTGCTCTTGAGTTGCTACTTGACCCAAAAATTACAGTTGTGGCTCTCGATGGTCGTGCCGGAACCGGAAAAACCCTTCTCGCAATCGCAGCCGGTCTCGAACAAGTAGTAGAACAACATCGCTATGAACGACTCGCTGTTTATCGACCACTCGTTCCAGTTGGTCGCGCCGATGTCGGTTTTCTTCCGGGTGGACTTGAAGAAAAATTGGATCCATGGATGTCAGCAATTCACGATGCAGTAGTTGCACTAACCGATGATCGCTCTAGTCGAGATGCACGAGGACTAATCGATGATCTAATTGATCGCGGACAACTGACTCTTGAGTCGGTGACGTTCTTGCGCGGTCGAAGTCTGCAAGCACAAATAGTCGTTGTTGACGAAGCCCAAAACCTTGAGCCAACCACTCTCAAAACCATCCTCACACGCATCGGAGACGGCACCAAAGTGATCTTCACTGGGGATACGAGCCAAATTGATGCGCCGTATATGGGCGAGTCAAACAACGCCTTAGCCGTGCTGGTACAGGCATTTGCCGGACAAAGTTGCTTTGGTCACATAACTCTTGAGGCTTGCGAACGCAGTGAAGTGGCCAGTTTGGCCGCAGAATTGCTCTAGCAAGTCACAGAAAAAAATCTTTATATTTAACGGTTTTTTATGCTCTACTAATTGACTTTGGCTAGTTCTAGTCATAATCTCCATTTAGTGCTAAAAACACGGGTTCTCACTAAGTGTGCCCCGAAAACGACTCGGGACTTAATCCTCGTTGTCTCACAACAGCAAATCAGTTCTGATGTTGAATCAAATGTAAGCACCATCGAAATAGATACTGAAGCGCAAACAGCCGAATCTGAGTCTTTGGGCGAAATTTTAAATTGGGGTAAGTTGGCAAATTGCAAAGGCAAAATGCGATTATTTTTCGCACCAAAAGCAGAACGGCCTCAGGCCCGACATCGTCGCGAAGCTAAAGCCCATTCTCTGTGCATGGTTTGCCCAGTCCAGACGCAATGTTTTGAGTTTGCAAGAGATCATCATGAATATGGCTATTGGGGCGGAGAGAGCGAAGAAGAGCGACATCGTGCAGGATTCACAATTGCTGCGCCAATCGGCATCCGCGCAAGAAATCAGCTAGTTCACTAGCTAGCTCACTAGCTGGGATTGCGTAACACTGATTTTTATGTAGTCGGCGTGTCATGATTGAAGCCATGACATCGGCATCAGCACCTAAAGATCCAGATTCTCTAGTCACAACTTTTATCGAATTAATTCAAGGGCATCGTTTCACTGCCGCACTTGAGATGGTTTCAGATGACTGCGAATACGACAACGTGCCAATCACCAAAGTCTTTGGCAAAACTGCAATCGAACAAACCCTGGGTGGGTTTCTCGCCGAATGCTCGGCCTACGAATGGTTAATCCATCATCAAGTTGCAAGTGGCGATTTAGAACATGGCGTAGTCATGAACGAGCGCACCGATCGCTTCGAAATTGACGGCCGATGGGTGGATCTGGATGTTGCGGGTTTATTCGTTATCAATAACGGCAAGATTGCATTGTGGCGAGATTATTTTGATCGTGAAATTTTTGCCAAGGCGCTTGCTGCACAATGAACGCACTAATAAAAATATTAATTGAAGTATCAGCAAACTAGCCAGCACTACAACACTCACTCGTTATATTGCAAACAATGCTTAATGTTTTAGCTAATAGTTCGCTTGAAGAAGTCCGCTTTGCCGTTGTTGATACCGAAACCACCGGGCTGTCGGGCACAAACGATTACGTACTACAACTAGGCGTCGTAATTTCACGGGCCGATGGCACCATCGAAGAACAATACGAAACTTTTGTCAAGCGCAACTTTTGGAAGCCGGGGCGGTTAGGCGCATATAAAGTTCACGGCATCACAAGGCGAGATCTGCGGCGCGGCATTACTCCGAGCGAAATGCTTGAACGACTAAACAGTTATCTCGCCAGCACAGTTTTTGTTGCACATAACGCGAAGTTTGATATTGCATTTCTCAACGGAGAAGCCAGTCGTGCCAAAATGATGATCAGTCCAAACGGCCCTCTAGATACATTGAAACTTTCACGTGAACTTGACCCGAAACGAAAGCTTTCTCATCGCCTTAAAGACGTCACTGCCCGCTACAACGTTGTCGTTACTCGCCCACACGATGCCCTTGCCGATGCCTTAGGCACTGCGCTTGTTTTGCCACACCTATTGCGTGAGCACAACATCACGACTGTCGAGCAACTCGCAACGCATTTCGGCGCCTGATTAAATAGAGGTGCCAGTCTTTTTATAGCGATCCAAGATTGTTTGTGCCGATTGTTTGCCAAGAGTTCGATACTCAACTGGTTTCAGCACTTTGACGCCACCGCCTGCGCGAAGCAACAATCGCCCTAGCCAATGTTCGGAAGTAATTGACATTGTGATATCAACAACCTCTCGATTATTGATTCGATTGTTGACTCTTGAGATATATGGGTATGACTCGACTATCCAACGTGCAGACGGCTCAACACGCAGCGTTACTTGAGGCATTTTTTGCGAGAACCAAGGCAAGTCTTCATCCTGAACTTCTTTAATTGCATCAAATATGCCAACCGCGGTGAGATGTTCGATTCGGTCAACCCTAAACACGCGATCATCCCCTGACTGATGATCATCGGCTGCGACATACCAACGTCCAGCATCTTCGAAAACTTTTCGCGCAGTAATTATTCGTGTGGATCGTTTCTGAGATGCAGGAGAAAAATATTCAATTTCATGACGCTCGCCAGAGTTCGCTGCTTCAAGTAGCTCTTTAACAAATCGTGTGCGTGGCAATTCGACTTTGATTGTTTCTGCGCCAGAAGGCATCAGCGGAGCAATCTTGGCTAATGCAGTCGAAAGTGGGCCCTTCTTGTTTGCCCCTGGCAATTGCAGTGCTGTCTGAGCCATCACAGAAATTGCGAATAATTCTGCTGTGCTGAGTTTTAACGGACGTGAAAATACCAACGGCACTTCAGCGATGACCAAACCGTTATCCATATATACATCAATCAATGCATCAGGCGTATACGGTGGCACGCCACAAACAGCGGCCATTTGCAGGTCTTCAATTAGTTCGGCTTCAGTGAGATTAAATTGTTTGGCCATTGAAGAAATTTTCACGCGCTTGCGTTGCATGATCCATGGCAACATCACAAGCAAACCAGTCACTCGTTGCGCAGCACTGCGCGGCCCGCGTCGGCCCAGTTTTTTAACTGGTTTCTTGACTGGTTTTTTAACTGGTTTCTTAACTAGTTTCTTGGCTGGTTTCTTAACTAGTTTCTTAGCTGGTTTTTTAACTGGTTTCTTAGTAGCCATTACTTACCCGCCACTAATTCTTCAAGCCACTGCACCACTTGTTCACGCACAGACTCTGGCGCTAATACTTCGGCACTTTC
>Ga0208960_1000635_pt1 | contig 19573 bp, 15 predicted proteins | sample GreLakmeON33MSRF_FD_187703 | JGI IMG/M metagenome (GOLD analysis project Ga0208960, IMG submission 187703) | Freshwater lentic microbial communities from great Laurentian Lakes, MI, USA - Great Lakes metaG ON33MSRF (SPAdes) | ecosystem: Environmental > Aquatic > Freshwater > Lake | place: Great...
GATGCGTTTCATTGGTTGGTTCAGTGTTTTGGACAACGAGGCGTTTCGACGGCAGACGAGCAAGGATGTTCAAACACCGAGTGAAGGAGACACTCTTGTCCCCGACCCAGTGCGGCTCACGCTGGCTCCTCCGGCAGCACGATCCGCAGCTCGCCTTTCACTTCCACGACGCGAAGGGGCTTCAGGCTGAGTCCGCCGCAGGGGCCGTGAATGCACCGTCCGTTGAGCGGTTCGTAAATCGCGCCGTGCGTCCGGCAGATGAAGAACTCGCCGTCGGTGGTGAAGAAGTCGTTGTCGTCGTCCAGCGGCATCGGGATGTGCCGGCACGCATTCTCGTAGGCGACGAGATGCCCGCGCACGTTCGCCGCGAAGCCCGCGCGCTGGATGCCTTCATGGGTATAAGCGAACTTGAGCGTGCGGCCAGGAGGCAGGTCAGCGGCGAGGCAGAGTGGCTGGGTGCGTGTCACGGGGCAGCCATCAGTATCCAGTGAGCGATGGTCCAATTAACAGCCTTTCATATAAGCCTGTGGCTGTTTTGTGGCTGTTAAAACTGACTTTTGGTGATCTCTGGCGGTCTGGGACAGTTTTGACCCCGCGGGGAGAGGAAGTGGGTTTTGCCCTTGTTTAACGGGCTTCCCCTGTCCGAACTGATGGTGGAGCCGAAGGGATTCGAACCCCTGACCCCCACAATGCCATTGTGGTGCTCTACCAACTGAGCTACGACCCCAACCAGTCAGTGCGGCGCGCACGGTATGGAATGGGTTACGGCTTTGTCAAAAGTTTTTCTGGGCAGATGCACTTGCACTGATGCCAAGCGAGTTTGGATTCAAAACACCGGCACCGGTGCGTCTGCCTTCACCGGCTCATCTTCCCACACGACAGCCTTGGTCTGCGGGTCGTAGGTGAGGATGCGGGACTTGCTGCCGGGCGCGGGCGGCACGTCTTTCTTCGGAAGCCAGAGGGCGAGTTCGGCCTTCGTCCTCGCGTGCTGGGCCACGGCGGCGAGGTTCGTCCACTCATTCGGGTCGCGGACCATGTCGTAGAGTTCTTCGGAGCCGTCCGCGTAACGGATATAACGCCACTGCTCGGTGCGGATGCCGTGGTTGCCTTGGTTGTGGGTGGTGATGGCGGGCCACGGACGCGGTGCGGCGGAGTCCTTGAGTTGAGGCACGAGGCTGTGGCCTTCGAGATCGGGGCGCGTGGGCAGACCGGCGAGTTCCAGCAAGGTGGGGAAAATATCCAACAGCTCGGCGGGGCGTCCGCACTTCGCAGCCTTGGCAATTCCCGGCCCGGCGAAGATGAGCGGGACACGCGTGCTGCGATCCCAAAGCGTGTTTTTACCTGTGATGCCCTTCTCGCCAAGGTGCCAGCCGTGATCGCTCCAAAGGACGATGACGGTGTCGTCGGCGCGGCCGGAAGCGTCGAGGGCGTCGAGCACGCGGCCCACTTGCGCGTCCATGTAGCTGATGCTCGCGAGGTAGGCGCGGACGAGGGGCCGCCACTCGTTCAATTTCTCCAGCGTGACGAGGCGCGGCTCGGGGAGCTTCCAGTGCAGATACCAAGAGAAGCGCGGCGTGTCGTCGCGGTCTCCGGGCCGCACGGGTGGCATCTGGAGCGTGGCGTCGGGGTAAAGCTCGAACCATTTCGGCGGCGCGAAACAGGGGACGTGTGGTAGCCGGAACCCGGCGCTGATGAAGAACGGCTTGTCCTTCGGCGCGCGTTGCAAGGTCTCGATGGCGGCGGTCGCGATCTTGTAATCGCCGCCGTCCTCGTCGCGCTCGGGGAACGGGCCCCAATCCATCGCGGGGTGCTGGGGCGGCGAAAGTTTGTTGATGCGTTGCGCGGGCTTGCCGATGCCGGGCGCGGGGCCCCATTCGTTGAACTCAGCAGCGCGATCCTTCGGCTTGATGGAGCCGTCGTGGTAAATCTTTCCACAGGTAGAGGTGAAGTAGCCGGCGCTCGTGAAAGTCTGCGGCAGCGTCACGTGGTTCCGCGTGGCGTCCACATCACGGATGCCGGGCGAGAGGCCGTAAATGCCGGTGGAGGACGGGCGCAATCCGGTGAGCAGGCTGGAGCGCGAAGGGTTGCAGAGCGGGGCCTGGCAATGCGCGTTGGTGAAGAGCGTGCCGCGCTTGGCGAGCCGGTCAATGTGCGGCGTCTTCACCTGCGGATGCCCGCCGAGGCAGCCGATCCAGTCGTTCTGATCATCAATGGCGAGGAAGAGGACATTGGGCTTCGGCGCGGCGTGGACTTGGCCGCAAAGCAGGCAAAGTAAAACAAAGAGGGCAGCGATGATTCGGTGGCGCATAGGTGCAGGTTCAGACGGAGTGTCGCGGGAACGGAGTTACGGGAAAGACAAAACATCGATGGCCGCGCCCTTGACGGCTTTTCGCGCCCCCCTAGACTGCCGCCTCTTTCTGGGCAACCGGAAAGCCCGTTCCTAACTGACATCGAACAACGCATCACTGATACACACCATGACTCAAATCGCTGACATCCAAGCCCGCGAAATCCTCGACTCCCGCGGCAACCCCACCGTCGAGGTGGACATCATCCTCACCTCCGGCGTCGTGGGTCGCGCCGCCGTCCCTTCCGGTGCCTCCACCGGCGAGCATGAGGCACTCGAGTTGCGCGATGGCGACAAAAAGCGTTACTGCGGCAAGGGCGTCAGCAAGGCCGTGCGCAACGTCACCGAGAAAATCGCCCCCGTCCTCCTCGGCCTCGACTCCGTGGACCAACTTTCCGTGGACAGCGCCATGCTCGAACTTGACGGCACCGGCTTCAAGAAGTCCAAGCTCGGCGCCAACGCCATCCTCGCCGTCTCGCTCGCCAACGCCAAGGCCGCCGCCGCCACACTCGGCCAGCCGCTCTTCAAATACATCGGCGGCCCCAACGCCAAGGTGCTCCCCGTCCCCATGGCCAACGTCATCAACGGCGGCGCCCACTCGGACGCGCCCATTGACTTCCAAGAGTTCATGGTCATGCCCCACGGCTTCGCCACCTTCAGCGAAGGATTGCAGGCCATCACCGAAATTTTCCACGCGCTCAAAGGCGTGCTGAAGAAGAAGGGCCTCACGACCACCGTCGGCGACGAAGGCGGCTTCGCCCCGAAGTTGGACAGCGCCGACGCCGCGCTGGACGCCATCCTCGCTGCCGTGAAGGACGCCGGCTACAAGGCGGGCAAGAACATCTTCCTCGCCCTTGATGTCGCCGCCAGCGAGTTCTACACGGGCAACGAGACGTATGTGTTCAAGAAGAGCAGCGGCCAGAAGCTCACCGGCGACGAGATGGTCGAGTTCTACGCCCGCCTCTGCGCCAAATACCCCATCGTGAGCATCGAGGACGGCTGTGCGGAGAGCGACTGGGTGACGTGGAAGAAACTCACCGACAAGCTCGGCGACAAGGTGCAGCTCGTGGGCGACGATCTCTTCGTCACCAACGTCGAGTTCCTACGCAAGGGCATCGAGACCCAGACAGCGAACGCCATCCTCGTGAAGGTGAACCAAATCGGCTCCCTCACCGAGACGCTGGACACCGTGGAACTCGCCCACAAGAACGCCTACCGCTCCATCCTCTCGCACCGCTCCGGCGAGACCGAGGACGCGACCATCGCCGACCTCGCCGTGGCGACCAACTGCGGCCAGATCAAGACCGGCAGCCTCAGCCGCACCGACCGCACTGCGAAATACAACCAACTCCTGCGCATCGAGCAACTCCTCGGCAAGCACGCCGTGTATGCCGGCCGCAGCGTGCTGCCCAAGGGCCGTTAGTCTCCCCCAAAAGCACTGAATCACACGGGGCGGTCGCAAGACCGCCCCGTTGCCTTTTCCGACAGGCGCTAAACAGCGCCGAAAGATGGATCGGGTGAAAGGTTGATTCGCACGCTCTGTCACTGGAATCGCCCCTGGTGCCGGGGCGAAAAATGATGTTGCTGACTATGGCCAACCTTGCTAAAAGCCTACTGCACTCACATTCAACAACCAAACACCTCGAAGAAATCCGTATGAAATCACTATTGAAGTCATTGCTTGTCGCTGCGGTAGCCGCCGCGTTCGTCATTACCGCTCCCACCACCGTTTCCGCTCAGGACAAAGAAAAGGAAAAGGGTAAAGATAAGGCCCCCGAGAAGGCGGGCGAGAAGGCCAAGGGCGGCGGCGGCTTCAACGGCAAGGCTGTTGCCGTGGACAAGGTGGCCAAGACCGTGAAGCTCTCTGGCCCAACGGCTCGAGTGGTCCAAATCACCGCGACCACCAAGATCTCCAAGGACGGCAAGCCCGCCACGCTGGATGACTTGAAGGAAGGCGACGATGTCTACGGCGGAATCAAGCCCGGCACTGACGGCAAGCTGGAGGCCACGTCCCTCACCATCGGCAAGCCGCCGGCGAAGAAGAAGGATGAGAAGAAAGAGGATAAGAAGTAACTCCTCTCCGTCCGCAGCATTCAGGGCAGGCTGGTGACAGCCTGCCCTTTTGGTTTTCTGGCCACAGGAGCAAGCACGCTCGTGCGGTTTTCCCGGGCGAAGGCTTGCTGTCGCCCCGAATTATGCCGCCGGCACGGCCGCCGCGCGCTTGGCGAGGATGGCGTCCACAATCTTCTTCGCGAGGTCGGGCTTCTCGGTGAGCGCCTTCTTGGCGGCTTCCTTGCCTTGGCCGATCAGGTCGCCAGCGAATTGCAGCCACGCGCCTTTTTTCTCCACCACGCCGTGAGCGATGCCCACGTCGAGGATGCTGCCTTCCTTGTCGATGCCGTGGTTGTAGATGATATCGAACTCCGCCTCGGCGAAGGGCGGCGCGACCTTGTTCTTCACGATCTTCACGCGGACATGGTTGCCGGTGGCGGCCCCGGCGGCGTCCTTGAGCGTCTCCTTGCGGCGGATGTCCATGCGCACGCTGGCGTAGAATTTTAGCGCCTTGCCGCCGGGCGTGGTCTCCGGGCTACCGAACATGACGCCGACCTTCTCGCGGAGCTGGTTGGTGAAGATGCAGGTGGTCTTGGACTTGTTCAGAATGGCGGTGAGCTTGCGCAACGCCTGGCTCATCAACCGCGCCTGCATGCCCATCGTCGCCATGCCCATCTCGCCCTCGAGTTCCGCCTTCGGCACCAGCGCGGCGACGGAGTCCACGACGATGACATCGAGCGCGTTCGAGCGGGCGAGCGTCTCGCAGATGGTGAGCGCCTCTTCGCCGGAATCGGGCTGTGACACGAGCAGGTCGTCGAGGTTCACGCCGAGCTTCTTGGCGTAGCCGGGGTCGAACGCGTGCTCGGCGTCAATGAACGCCGCGAGGCCGCCGGCCTTCTGCGCGTTGGCGATCACGTGAAGCATCAGCGTGGTCTTGCCGGAGGACTCCGGGCCAAAAATCTCGATGACCCGCCCGCGCGGCACGCCGCCCACGCCGAGCGCGAGGTCAATCGCCAGCGCGCCGGTAGGAATCACCTCGATCGAGCGCAGCGCCGTGGCCACGCCGAGGCGCATGATGGCTCCCTCGCCGTAGCTCTTAGTGATGGAGGAGATGGCGTCATCGAGGTCGCGCTGTTTGGCGGCGGCGGCGGCAACTTTCGGGTCGGACTTTGCTTCGGTGGATTTTGTTTCGGGCTTGGGAGGCATAGGAAGATTCGGGCTGTGAGTTGAAAGGGCGGTCCAGTGGCGGGGATTTTAGGCAAGGGTCAGGGTTCGTCAATGGCGGCGTTGGACCGCTCCTCCTGGTCATAATCCTAATCGTAATCCTTCCCCTCCGGATTTGGAGACTTGAGCAGGAGCAGGATTGCGCGCAGGGGCAAAAGCCAGCGGGTTCATAAACATTATTGCGCCCGCATCGCCGGGAACACTGCCCGCTCGCTTGCGGCGCGCGAATACCTCCGATATGCTCCGAGCATGAAGACGTGGTTGATTCTCTTTACGGTCTTGTTCACCGGGTTGGCCCTGCCGGACAATGCGTGCGGTGCCGGTCCCGCGCCGGAGGCAAAGAAGGTTTACGTCCTCCCCATCCGCGACGACATCATGCCGCCGCTCGTCTACGTCGTGCGACGCGGCGTGAAGGAGGCGATGGAGGCCAAGGCCGACGTGCTCGTCCTCGACATGGAAACCAATGGCGGGCGCGTGGACGTGACCGAGGAAATCATCGGCATCATCGCCAAGTTCCCCGGCCAGACCGTGACCTTCGTGAACAAGAAGGCGTTCAGCGCCGGTGCGTTCATCTCCTTCGCCACGCAGAAGATTTACATGGCCCCGCAGAGCGTCATCGGCGCGGCGGCACCCATCATGGCTTCGCCCACGGGCGGCGCGCAGGAGATTGGCGGCACGATGGAGGCCAAGGCGTCCTCCGCCATCAGCGCGCTGGTGCGGGCCAACGCGGAGAAGAACGGCCACAACCCCGCCGTCGCCGACGCGATGGTGAAGAAGACCACGGAACTCAAACTCGACGACAAAGTCATCAACGAGAAGGGCCAAATCCTGACGCTTACCGACCAAGAGGCTGCCCGCACCTACGGCAAGCCCGCCAAGCCGCTCCTCTCCGCCGGCACGGTGGAGAACATCGAGGCGCTCCTCAAGCAACTCGGCTTGGAGGCCGTGCAGGTGAAACGCATCGAGCCGAGCGGCATGGAGAAGCTCGCCTCGTGGGTCAACACCATCGCGCCGGTGTTACTCATCATCGGCATTGCGGGAATCTACATCGAGTTCAAGACGCCGGGCTTCGGCCTGCCGGGCATCATCGGCATCTGCGCCTTCGCGATCTACTTCTTCGGCGGCTACGTCGCGGGCCTGACCGGGCTGGAGTGGGTGGCGGTGTTCATCGTGGGCATCGCGCTCGTGGTGCTGGAGCTGTTTTTCTTTCCCGGAACGCTCGTGCTGGGCCTGTCCGGCTTCGGCCTCATCGTCGTGTCGCTGGTCATGGCGATGGTGGACATCTACCCGGGCGCGCCCAGCCTGCCGACCTTCCCGCAGTTGCAGTTGCCGCTGAACGACCTCGTGCTGGCTGCGGTCGGCGCGGTCGTGGTCATCTTGATTCTCAGCCGCGTGCTGCCCAAGACCAGCATCTACCCCACGCTGGTCTCGCAAGGCGCGAGCGGCGTGTTGACCGAGGCGGCCTTGACCGCCGCGCATCAAAAGCATCTCGGCATGGTCGGCGTCGCTCTCTCCACGCTGCGCCCCGGCGGCAAGGCGCAGTTCGGCAACGAACTTCTGGACGTCGTCACCGAGGGCGACCTCATCGAGAAGGGCAGCCAAGTCCGCGTCATCGGCAGCAGCGGACACGAGGCCGTGGTCGAGGTGGTCTGACGGAGCGCGGCCTTCAGGCCGCTTAAACTCCCGAATCCCCAAGGCGGTTGGAATCTCGAATGCTTCAGCCTCTCGCTGCGTGAAGCGGCCTGAAGGCCGCGCTCCTCTGCCCCGCCGCTTGCGCTCGCGCCGTCGCCTTCCTACGCTCCACCGCAATTCATCCACTCATGAAACTTCTACCCGCGCTCTTCTCCCTGCTCCTCGCCGTGTCTTCCGTCGCCCACGCCGCTGACGCCCAGCCCGCCGTCCGCGCCCGCGTGGACGCCGAACTCCCGCGCCTCCTCGAACTCTACAAGCACCTTCACGCCAATCCGGAAATCTCCTTCCAAGAAGTGAAGACCGCCGCGCGCGTCGCCGACGAGTTGAAGCAAGCCGGCTTCGACGTGACCACGCAGGTCGGCGGCCACGGCGTCGTCGGCGTGCTCAAGAACGGCCCCGGCCCCACCGTGCTCGTCCGCACCGACCTCGACGGCCTGCCCGTGTTGGAGGAAACCGGCCTGCCCTACGCCAGCAAGGCGCGCACGAAAGACGACCAGGGCAACGACGTGCCCACCATGCACGCCTGCGCTCACGACATCCACATGACCTCCTTCATCGGCACCGCGCGCGTGCTGGCGACGCTGCGCGACCGCTGGAGCGGCACGCTTGTCTTCATCGGTCAACCGGCGGAAGAGCGCGTCGGCGGCGCGAAGAAGATGCTAGCCGATGGCCTTTACACGCGCTTTCCGCGGCCCGACTTCTGCCTCGCGCTGCACGCGGCGAGCGACTTGCCCGCTGGCATGGTCGGCCACACCGAGGGCTTCGCACTCGCGAACGCCGACACCGTGGACATCCTCGTGCGCGGCGTCAGCGGACACGGCGCGTGGCCACACACGGCCAAGGACCCCATCGTCCTCTCCGCGCAAATCATCCTCGGCCTCCAGACCATCGTGAGCCGCGAGACTTCGCCGACCGACCCGGCGGTCGTCACCGTCGGCTCCATCCACGGCGGCACGAAGCACAACATCATCCCCGACGAAGTCCGCCTTCAGCTCACGCTCCGCAGCTACTCGGATGAAGTGCGGGAGAACTCCATCGCCGCGCTCAAGCGCATCGTGCGCGGCCAAGCGCTCGCTGCCGGCATCCCCGAGAAATTGCTGCCCGTCGTGGAAGTTTCCGAGGAAGGCGCGAAGTCCACCTACAACGACCCCGCGCTCACCAAGCGCGTCATGGGCGGCATCGGCCGCTGGCTCGGCGACGGCAACATCGTCGCGAAGAAACCCGTGATGGGCGCGGAAGACTTCGGCTTGTTCGGTCGCGTCGAGCCGCGGATTCCCATCTGCATCTTCTGGCTCGGCACCATCACAAAGGAATCCGTCACCGAAAGCATCAAGACCGGCAAGACGTTGCCCTCGCTCCACTCCAGCAAGTTCGCCCCCGTCCCCGAACCGACGCTCAAGACCGGCGTGACCGCGATGACGGCGGCGGTGCTCGAATTGGTCGGCAAGAAATGAGCCACAGATAAACACAGATGAAACACAGATTGAGAGACGGGAAACCGGCGGAGCAGACCTGATGCACTCCAATGTTGGGGCCATCTGTGTTTCATCTGTGTCAATCCGTGGCTAAAGATTCCGGCGGATTCCACCACACCTGCTTCCCCCCATCCGCTGCCAGCACACGCGCGGCGTTGTAGCCGCAGAGGCCGGTGATGTTGCCGCCGGGATGTGTCGAGCCGCCGCAGAGGTAGAGGCCAGGCAGCGGCGTGCGGTAGCTGCCCGCGCCGGGGAACGGGCGGTTCCAGCCGACCTGTCCGTTCGCAAACGAGCCGACCAACAAGTCGCCAGCGGTCATGTTCGGCAGCGTGCGCTCGGTGTCGAGGGCCGAGCGGGTGAAGGAGTCCAGCACGCTGCCCGCGAGGTTCGGCGCGAACTCCGTCCATGTCGCCAGCAGGTCGCGGCCGTGCGCGGCTTGGGCAGCTTCCCAGTTGCGCGCGTCGCCGTGCAGCGCGTAGGGCAATTTCTCCCAGAGGAAGGCGACGTGCTGGCCCGGCGGCGCTTGCGAGGGGTCGAAGAGCGTCGGGCACGCGCCCCACGCCACGGGCGCGGGAATCTCGCCGCGCTCGTGGGCCGCGACGATGTCGTGGAACTGCCCAAAGCGCTCCAGCCCGACGATGCACATGAACGCGCGGTCCAGCTCCGGTCGCTGCGCAGCGGCGGCCCAACGCGGCGGCTCGCGGAGCGCGACGTTCAGCGCGAAGAGCGGGGCGAGGAGATTGTATTGGAAGCCAGCGGCGCGCGCGCGGACCTCGGCCGGCACGGCGTCGGGCGGGAGCAAGTCGAGGAAGGTCTGCTGCGGGTTCAGGCCGGACGCGATGAAGTCGGCGGTGAGCTGTTCGCCGGTGCCGAGTTCGACTCCGGCGGCACGACCGTTGCGGACGAGGATTTGCTTCAGCTCGACGCCGCAACGAATTTCCCCGCCGTGCTCCGTGATGTCTGCGACGAGGCCGCGCGCGAGGTTGCCGGAGCCACCCACGCACATCTGCGCCTTCGCGGGCGACGCAAGCAAGGCGGGGATGGCGTGACCGAAGCCGGGCTGGCGCAGGTCCACTTCGCGCAGGCCGTTGAAGAAGAGCAGGCCCGCGCGGATGGCGTCGTGCTCGAAGTTCTGCGTGACGAACTCCAGCGGCGTGAGCGCGGAGACTTCGAGCAGGCGGCGGCCCAGCTTGCTCTGCTGAAGCAGCACGCGGCGGCGCTCCGGCTCCAGCGGCGGCGACTGCGCCTCGGGAATCAGGATTTGCTCAACGATGGGCCGGAACTCCTCAGTCCAGCGGCGCAGGGCATCGGCGTCCTTGCGCGAGAACTCGGCAAAGGACGCTGCCGTGCGCTCGAAGTCAGTCCACCACTCCAGCGCACGGCCATCGCGCAGCAGCATCGCGACGTTCAGCTCCGGCTCGAGGTAGCGCACGCCGTGGCGCGCGAGTTCCAGGTCGCGGAACCACGGCATCCGCGTGATGGCGCGGTGGAAGAACGAGTGCGGGTGATGCGTGAAGCCGGGCAGATTCGGATTCTCCATCGTGCGCAAGCCACCGCCCGGCTCCGGCGCGCGGTCGAGTGCCAGCGTGCGGAGGCCGCAACGCGCAAGGTAGGCTTGCAGCACGAGCGCGTTGTGCCCGGTGCCGAGCAGGAGCACGTCGTGGTTGGACATGGAGGGATTAGCCGCGAAAGGGCGCAGAGGACGCAAAGAGATTTTTCCCGTAGCCGCCGAGGTAAGGAGGCGGACCGTCCAGTAACTCAGGGGAAATCCGCCTCCGCACCTCGGCGGCTACCCGATTTCAGGGCCGGCGAGGGCGAAGATTTTCTGTGGGTCGCCGGGCCATTTGTTCTTACCGAGGAACATGCGGATGAGTGGGCGCTGCGGCTGGAAGCCGAGGCGCTGGGCGAGTTCCACTGCGCCGGTGTTGGCGTCGGGGATGTCCCAGAAGATGGGTTCGTTAGGGAGCGCGAGGACGAGAGTCTTGATGAGCGGGCCAGCGGCGGCGATGGACTCGGCCACAACCGGACCGAAGTAGTGCGCCCGCGCTCCTTGCCGCAGCACGCCGAAGCTGACCACCCGCTTCTTCACCGTCTCGTGGACGTGCCAACGTGACCTCTGATAGGTGATGCGCTTCACCATTGGCCAACGCATGACACCGAAGGCTTCGACATCGAGGATTTGCATGGCCTCCACATCGGCGTCTCGCCACTGGCGGACTCGGTATTTCATCGGGTTGGCCGGCAGCTCCACCTGGCTGGTCTCCCACCTTCGCAGCGTCCACTCGTCCTTGAAACCCAGCGTGTCGTAAAGCGTTTTTCCCAACGGCGTGGCGTCGAGCTTGATGCAGGCGACGCGCGGCTTCAGAAACGCGATGCAGTGCTCCAGCAGCGCGCGCCCGATGCCGCGCCGCTGAGCGTTGGGATGCACAAGCACCATCCCAATCCACGCGACCTTGTCCTCGTAAATGGTCGTCGTCGCGGTGCCGACTGGCTGGCCGTCCCACTCGGCGATGAAGCAACCGTCGGGTTGGTGGTTGAGGAAACGCAGCCAGTCATCGGGCGTCTGGTTCCAGCCCGCGAGTGCGCGCAGCGAGTCGGCGAAGACGAAGTCCGCCTTCTGGAACAGCCGGATGCGCAGGGATGGCACGGGCCAATTCTAGTGGGGGATAGGAAAAGTGGAAGACGCAGCTTCTGCGTGGGTTAAGCCAACTGCATCGATCCGGCTCAAGACTGAAGCCCGTATGTGACCACTTCGAGAAACTCCCGCGCGCGTTTTGCAAGCGCGTCCACAGCGGCCTCCTCCTTCGGGCGCGGCACGATGGGTGCGAAGATGTTCTCGCAGCACAGCGGCATCTTCAGGCCGGTGAACGCCACCGGCGCGAGCAGCTTGTAGTGGTCAATCTCGCCGAAGCCGGGGCCGCAGTCCTCGTCCTTGGGGAAGTTGCGGTGGTCCTTAATGCAGAAGCTGTGCACCTCGGACGCGCACAGCTTGATGTCGGGGATCGGATCGAGGTCGAGGTAATCCATCACGTTGCCCGCGTCGTAATTCACCTTCACGCCGGCGTCGTTGACTTCGCGCGTGATGGCCGCGCAGGCCGCGCCGGTGCCAGTCTCGCCGCCGTGCTGCTTCACGACGAGCAGCACGCCGAGGTCGCGCGCGATGGGGCCGAGGTGCTTGAGACGCTCGATCCACAGCGCGCGGTTGCCGCCCTTCGTGTGGCCGAACGTGAGCACCTGCGGCACGCGCGCCGCACCGGCCTGCCGGAGCCGTTGCGTGAGGACTTCGAGGGCGTTCGCTGCCTCCGGGTAAATCGTCGAGAACATCATCAGCGGTTCGAGGCCGAGGTCGCGGCAGCGCGCGGCGAGTTCCCTCGCGCGCTCCGGCGGCGCGTCCGGCGCGAGGACGGGCACGGGCTTGCCGCCGTCCTCCTTGTGCGTCGTGCCCCACGCGACGTAGCGGTAGCCGGCCGACTGGATGCCCGTGAGCGCGCGCTGCAACGGAAACTGCGAGTAAGGCAAAGTCATGCACGCGATTTGGAAATCCGTCTTGGCGGTCGGTGCGGCCGCGTTCGATGCACTGAATCGAGAAACCGCGTGGACAGCCGAACCAAGCACGGCTGCTCGAAAAAAATCCCGCCGATGAAGCCAAGTTGGTTTCATTTCACACAAACTTCGTCACGCCCGGCACGGCGATGGGCGAGGGCGGCGGCTTGGCATCCCACGTGTAGCCGTCGGGGGAGAGGTTTTCCTTGGAGTTGAGCGCTTGTTCCCAGGTGATTTGCTGGCCGGTGTAGGTGGCCATGCGGCCCATGATGGCCATGAGCGTGCTGCGGCACATGTAGTCGCCGTTGTTGATGGGCTGGCCCCGGCGGATGCTGGCGAAGAGTTCGTCGTGCTCGGTCTGGTAGATGTTGTTCTTCACGCCGTCGTAGGTCCACTTGTCGGCGGTTTCGAGGACGAGGCCGCGGTCGCGCTCGGCGAGTTTGGCGATGCCTTTCTCGCCGGCGACGTGGACGGAGATATCGCCGCGCAGGCCGGATTGCTGGCGGCAGTAGGCGTGCAGGCGCGGGCCGCTGGCGAATTCGTAGATGACGGAGTGGTGGTCGTAGATGTTACCGAACTCCTCGCCGGTGCGCTGGGCGCGTCCGCCCAGGCCCATCGCGCTGACGGGATACTCGCCGTTCATCACCCATGCGCAGACGTCGAGCATGTGGACATGCTGCTCGACGTTGAAGTCGCCGGAGAGCCACGTGAAGTAATACCAGTTGCGCAGGTGATACTCCATGTCGGTCTGGCCGGGCTGCCGGGGCTTGACCCAGATGGGGCCGCGAAAGTCATTAGCCTGGAGCGTGCGCAGCTTGCCGAGCGCACCGGCGTGGATGCGCTTGATGATTTCCTGGAAGCCATACGAGTAGCGGATGCACAAGCCGCTGACGACGGCGAGTTTCTTGCGCCGGGCTTCCTCGCAGGTGGCGAGGACGGAGCGGACGCCGGGGGCGTCCACGGCGACGGGTTTCTCGGCGAAGACGTGCTTGCCCGCGTCTATCGCGGCCTTGATGTGGATGGGGCGAAAGTGGGGCGGGGTCGTGAGCAGGACGACGTCCACGCCGCTGGCGATGACTTTCTGGTAGGCATCAAGGCCGACGAAGCGGCGCGTCTCCGGCACATCAATCTTGTCAGCGATTTCCTTCTGCTTCCCGAGCGTCTCGAGACTCAGGTCTAGCCGGTCGCGGAAGGCATCGCCCACCGCGACGAGCTTGACGTTGGAGTCGGCGGTCAAGGCTTGGGCCGCCGCGCCGGTGCCGCGTCCACCGCAGCCGATGAGACCGATGCGGAGTAGGCTGCTGTTGGCTACAGGCGCGTCCTGCGCGGACAAATCGCGCGCGGCGAGCGTGCCGGCGGCGGCAGCGGCGCTGGAGGATTGGAGGAACTGGCGGCGAGAGAGTTCGGTGGGAGTTTTCATGCGCGGTCACTGGAGCGGATAGTAGAAAGTCTGTGTTGGTTGACGCTGCCGGGTCCATTGCATTCGGCTCCGCGCGAAGCAGCCGACACGGACACCGTCGTGCCGAGACGCGCACAGCAGAACCTTGGCACCACCAAGAGGTGAGGAGATTTCCGTGCTTAAATGATCCAACACTCCATTCGTGATGGATTGATTCAGCCACTCGCGCAGACACTCTTCTTCACCATGGCCACACCAACCATGACACCTCATGCACGGGCCTGCTTGATGCCGTTACCAGTGGAGATTACCTCTACGAGTGGTGCCGGTGGCGGGACTCGAACCCACACGACATTTTACTGTCCCGGGATTTTAAGTCCCGTGCGTCTGCCATTTCGCCACACCGGCAACTGTGTTTTTAGTGCTTTTTTCGCGCTCTGACTGATTCAAGATTGACTTTGTGCCACTGTTTGTGCCACTGTTGCCCCATGAAAGCAGAAGCAATGGCAGGTAAGCGGCCAAACCAAGGTGAGAGTGCAAAGTCACGGGGCGCAACCTATCAGAAGGTCTTTGATGGCCGCAAGCAGCCCGTTCGCGGGCTGTGGGTCCGCAACGGTCAGTTTTACGCTCGGCTGTCGGTGGAAGATGCGGCGGGCCGCAAGAGCACCATCCGCAAGCGGCTCGAAGGCGCGCAGACCGTCCCACAGGCACAGAAGGCCCTCGCCGCGCTCTTGGGCAAGCGGGACAGGAATAGCCTGCCCGTGCTGAAGCTCACGCCAAAGTTGGCCGACTACACCAAGACCTACTTAGCCCACTACGAACTGGTGAAGGACGCCAAGCGGCCCGCCACGATTGCGAAGGAGAAAGGGGAGTTGAACCTCTGGACGGCTCACATGGGCGAGACTCGCCTTGACCGCATCACTAAGGCGCAGATCAATGCCTTCATCGCGAAACGGCAGGGCGCGGGCATCTCGGGGCGCACAGTCAACCTTGACGTGATTGCCCTCCGCAATGTTCTGAACATGGCGATTGACGACGGCTGGCTGAATCACCTGCCTACGGAAAACCTCCGCCCCCTGAAGTGGATCGCCAAGCGGCGCGGACTGGTGAGCTCAGGGGACATCGAGGGGATCTGTGAAGCCGCATTGGCCAGTTCCAAGAACGGGCAGCAACTCGCCGACTACATCCGGTTAATGGCCTACACAGGAGCCCGGCGCAATGAAGCGCTGCGGCTCTGCTGGGCAGACGCGGACTTTGAGCGCGGCCTGCTCACCGTAGGTGCGGACGGCCTCGCCAAAAACCACGAGGCCCGGACCGTGGACTTTCACCCCAAGCTGGAAGCCCACTTGCAGTCGATGCACGCCCGCCGCGCCCCGGATTCGCAATGGCTGTTTCCTTCGCCCCAGCGCGGAACTAAGGACGCCCACGCCAAGAGCTTCCAGGAAAGCCTGCGACTGGCCCGAACGGCGTCCGGCTTGCTCCGTTTCGGCTTCCATGACTGCCGCCACTTCTTCATCTCCTACTGCGTGATGTCGGGAATCGATTTCATGACCATCGCCCGCTGGGTGGGGCACAAGGACGGCGGCGTTCTGATTGGCAAGGTTTACGGACACCTTTCCAACGAACACGCCAAGCAACAGGCGCAACGCATTAACTTTGGACCGCAAGCTCTTATCACCGCCGTCGCATGAATATGAAAGAAACGCTCCTTACAGATAATCCTTCGCCACCAATAACTCCCGCTGCGCAACGTGGGATGCTCGGCTCAAGATAACCCGAAAGGCGTGGCCGTCAGTGGAGCAAATTGCGCACTTAGCTGCGGCACTGGCCCGCGCCTTTCCAGACGCGAACTCCACCTATCTCGCAGACAAAGCCATCGAGCTTTGGCGTGAAGCTCAGCAACGTGTCGTGCAGTTTGCCTGCGAGTCAATGGAGCGTGAAAAAGATGAGTTGTTCGCGTGGTCGCAGCGGGATCAATCGCATATTCCAAAACCGGCGGAATAAGCCGCTGATTTCGAAAAGGCACTGCGATTAATCGTTGGCCCCGAGACGAGATCGGTGCCAGACCGGCACAAGAAGTTCCGAGACTACTTGAGCGAGGTCGGCTTCCACAAAGATACGTTCGCCAGCCTAAAAGCGACTGGGTTTGATGAGCATGACTACCACTCTCACTTAGAACAGTTACGAACTGAGAATGACCATGCGACCATGTAGGCGCATGAAATTACAGATCGCTGCTCCGCTCGGTAGCACTACCGGCAACCTCACAGCACTCAACACATGGCTCTCGTCCTTGGGCGTGCAGCCGATAACGGCGTGGCGCTGGCGGCGTAAAGGCTGGCTAACGACGGTCAACATTTGTGGACGTATTTATGTCTCCCGCGAAACCATCGCCGACTTCGAGCGTCGGGCGGCGGCTGGGGAGTTCGCCCAAGACCACAAAGCTCCGAGAAAGGCAGGTGGGGCGTTGGATAAGGAGGGTGCCCAGTGACCGCCGCCGCACGATCCGAACTCCCGCGCTTCCTGTTGGACTTGATCGCCGCTTGTCCTCGTAGTGGTGAGGGCGTCCATCTTTGGCTATTCAAGGTGGCTCGACAACTGCACGCGCACCGCGACCACGCCGAGATTGTTGCCCTACTCGCCGCAACCGTAGCGGACTGCGGGCGTCACGTTCCAATTTCTGAAATCGAAAACGCCGTCAACTCCGCCAAGGACTGCGCGTGGCAGCCGAAAACGGGCCGCGCTGGTTTCTTAAATTCCCCCGCACCACGGCGAGCGTGGCCGACGGTTAATCAAGAGCAGCGCGAGGCCATTGTCGCCAACGGTGGTGGGCTGGCCGACCTGTGGGAAGCCTCACCCGTTCGCATCGAATCCAACGAGGGCAGCACGGAGGCTATTATTGACCGGATCTTCCCCGGCAACCCGCTGCTCTGTTGCGGCAAGTCATCATCTGTATTTGACACGAAGCCCCGGGAGGCTTGGCGCGGTCAACTGGCCGAGCTGCAGCTGATCGTGCCTTCGCCAATGTCCGCAACTGAAGGCGTGACGAAAGAAGGCAAACCCAGCAAGCACACCTTGAGCAACACCGGCCCGCGTCGCTTCCTAGTTGTTGAGTTTGACACCGGCACCACCGACGAACACGCGGCGGTGCTCCTGCACCTCGCGATCCGTGCGCCGCTGGTGCTGGCGGTCCACTCGGGGGGCAAGTCCCTCCACGGATGGTTTTTTTGCGCGGAGCGAACCGAGGAACAACTTCACCAGTTTATGGAATACGCCGTCAGCCTGGGGGCCGACTCTGCGCTCTGGACCCGCTCCCAATTCTGCCGAATGCCCGACGGCACTCGGGACAACGGGAACCGGCAGGCCGTCTACTTCCTAAAGCCCGCCCCACTGGAGGCCCGGCAATGAGCACCCTCACCGACGTCTGGCTTGACCCTGAACCCGAGCTGGCTGCCAAGCCGGACCGCAAGTGCCAACCGCCAACCCCACGCCGGGTAGTGCGGAGCATTGGTGACCTAAATCCGGCTGCCGACACCGGAAACCACTTCAGATCGGACGTTGGTTATGCTGACAGATTTGTGAAGCGGTTCGTTGGCACGATTAGATTTTGTGTCGATGAAAACTGCTGGTTGGTGTTTGACGATGCGAAGGGCTGGAGGCGCGACGAATCCAACGAGATCCGCGCCAAGGCCGCCGACTTCGCCCGCGAGTTGTATCTCAAGGCCATCGAGGAGGCGAAGGATCTTGAGCCGACGGCGGGGATCAAGTTGGTTTCAAGCCTCGCGTCTTTAGGAAACAGGAAGCGGGTTGACCCCGCCCTAGCGTTTTCCCAATGCAACCCGGCCATCACCGTGCGCGCCGCCGAGCTGGACGCGGACCTGTTCCTTGTCGGAGCACGGAATGGCGTCATTGACCTGCGCGACGGCTCATTCCATCCGCACAAGCCGGAGCACCTTGTCACGCGGCGACTGAGTGCGAACTACGACCCCACCGCCACCGCGCCGACGTGGGAGCGGTTTCTCGCTGAGGTTCAGCCAGACCCAGAGATGCGAGCATTTCTTCAACGGTTGGCGGGCTATTCGTTGACGGGGGAGATTCGTGAACACGTCCTTCCTTTCCACTACGGAACGGGTGCCAACGGCAAAGGCACCTTCCTAGAACACGCTCAACTGAAATTGTCAGGCGACTACGGGGCGAAGTTGACGGACGCGCTGGTGTATCAAAGCGCGAAGGGACACATCCCGCACCTTGAGATCGCCAATCTGTGCGGGAAGCGGTTTGCGCTGGGCGAGGAGAACACGGAGGGCGGGAAGCTCAACGAAAATTTGCTCAAGTCCATGACCGGCGGCGACCGCCAAAAGGGGCGCTTTCACTACGCGAACTTCATCGAGTATTTCCCCACCTACAAGGTTGCGCTGGTGGGTAACCACAAGCCGCGCATCGACGGCACCGATGATGGCATCTGGCGGAGGTTCCTCCTCGTAGACTGGCCGGTTCAAATCCCCAAAGAACGGCGGGATGGGCAACTGAAGGACAAGCTCGCCGCTGAAATGTCGGGGATTCTAAACTGGGCCGTGGCGGGGGCACGGGAATGGATGCAACACGGATTGCAACCCCCCGTATGCTGCACCGTGGCAACCGAAGCCTACCGAGCACAGTCTGACAAGCTGGCTGAATTCATCGCGGAGCGCTTCATTAAAGAGGACGGGGCAACCGTCACGAAGGCCGGGGCATACGCGGCTTATCGTGAATGGGCAACGCGGGCAGGCATTGACCATCAGGCCAGCAAGCGCGGGCTGGGCTTCCAGTTGGCTGGCCGAGGCTGGCAGGAAACCAAGGCAGGCCATGAAAGTCAGCATTGCTGGGTCGGCTACCGGCTACGCGGTGGAAACATCGCAACCCAAGACTAGTATGCCGACGTATAACAGGAATTCCCCAAGACTTCCCTCACGGAAGCTCCTAGAGGAAAAGTATGGGAAAAAGCTTTTATACGTCGGCATCGGTCACGCGAGGCCTTGGCTTTCAACTGCAAAGCCAACCGGGAGAGTGAGCCCGTGACGCCCATGACACCATATTTACACATTACGCGCACGCACCCGGGAGAAGTAGAAACCACCGAATATGGTGTCATGGGTGTCACGCTTAGTTTGCTTAGCATTAACACCCACCCTGCAACACCCGAACCACACCCGGGCAGCCTTCATCGCCAAGGTGCTCAGCAGCGCATGGCAACAAGCCCGCCCCTCGCCGACGACGCCTTCCGTTCCTTGCGCGACGGCCAGCTACTCGCCAACAACAACCCCGCCACCATCGCTGACGGGAACGGATAAAAGCCGTTGAAGACCTACACATTCATTCGCGCCACCGCACCCACCACCCCTACCACACCAAGGGGAAGCGCGCTCTGGAAAATGGGATCGTTTTTACCGTCTATACTCCCCCTTGGTGTGGTAGGAGTGGAGAGCGGAGAAGAAACGGCGAGTTTGACGGCCTGGGAGAAGGATGAACCTCGGAACGCTGCGACATGGGTGACATGCCAAGGATGAACCCCAGAACATGGCGTCACGGACCACGGACTCGCCGCGAACACGACAACGCGTTCAGTCCACCTCGCGTTAAAGGCCTCCGGCAGCCTCAAGGCTGCTTCGCAGTCACAAATGCAGAACCAAGGGAGGGCGGTCTTGGGATCAAAGCGTCTTAACCGAATCCATGCAGTTCAACCTGGAAACTTGACCGACTATGAATTCCATCCTGCTGATTTCCAGCGACTTGCACGGCAAAATCCTACTGCATTGCAGTAGGATTCACACACCGTCCAGTGAACTGGCGGACGAGTTTCAA
>Ga0208960_1000636_pt1 | contig 19565 bp, 20 predicted proteins | sample GreLakmeON33MSRF_FD_187703 | JGI IMG/M metagenome (GOLD analysis project Ga0208960, IMG submission 187703) | Freshwater lentic microbial communities from great Laurentian Lakes, MI, USA - Great Lakes metaG ON33MSRF (SPAdes) | ecosystem: Environmental > Aquatic > Freshwater > Lake | place: Great...
GATCTCAATCATACTCAAATAGCTGAGAAAGTTGCCTCTGTTAATATTGTAGCTTCGGGCAACGAAGAATACATAGACAACCTTATTGTTGCTATGATCGATTTAGATGAAGCCTTGTTCGAGAAAATTTTTAATTATTCCTTGATCAAATCGGGATTTGAGAGTACCATTAGCAATGTCATTTTCCCTTTGTTATCTAGAACTGGCGTGATGTGGCTTACGGGCTCTATTAATCCTGCTCAAGAGCATTTTATAAGTAATTTGATTCGGCAGAAATTGATTGTGGGAATCGACAGTTTACCAAAATATTATACTAAAGATGCACCAAAAGCAATTTTGTTTTTGCCAGAAAATGAGCTACATGAAAGTAGTTTGTTGTTGTATAATTATATGCTGAAGGCGAGAGGGTACCACACTTATTATTTTGGGCAAAGCGTGCCCTTGGTGGATTTGAAAAGGGTGTTAGAAATCACTAAAGCCGATGTGGTGTTATGTGTAATAACGGTTGATATCAAAGCGAATTTGTTTAGCGATCTGATTGCCGAAATGGAGAAATTGCCAAAGAAAACCAAAGTTCTTTTGTCGGGCCGTGTTATCTTAGAAAGCAAAATAAAATTCCCTAAGCGTTTTGGTTTATTTAAGGAGCAGAAAGAACTTTTGGATTTGATTTAAGTGTGTTAAATCGATATTATCTATTGTAGTATCACTGTTATTATTGTTTAGGCAATTTGCGATATTGTTAAACAAAATATATATTTGAGTTAAGTAAAAGGAAAATGGAGAAAATGTTGCGCAATAAAAAAGTAGTTGTAATAGGTTCGGGTTTCTCGGGTTTGTCTGCCGCTTGTCGATTGGCTAAGCAGGGTGCAAATGTAATAGTGCTAGAGAAGAACGAGCAGGCCGGTGGAAGAGCGAGGCTGTTTGAAGAAAAAGGTTATCGTTTCGATATGGGGCCAAGTTGGTATTGGATGCCCGATGTATTTGACAAATTTTTTAAGCATTTTGGTAAAACCACCGACGATTATTACAATTTAATTCGTTTGAACCCTTCTTATCAAGTTATCTTTGGTAAAGACGATAAAGTTAATATTCCTGCAAACATGCAAGAGTTACACAAATTGTTTGAAAGTATTGAGACTGGCAGTAGCAAGCAGTTAGAGGCTTTTTTGAAAGATGCGGCTTTTAAGTATGAAGTAGGAATGAACGATTTGGTTTATACCTCTGGAAGCTCGATGACCGATTACTTAAACATGAAAGTGTTTAAAGGCTTAATGAAAACAGATATTCTTACTCCTTTCTCTAAATATGCAAGAAAGTATTTTAGCAATCCTAAGCTTTTAAAAATCATAGAATTTCCAGTTTTATTTTTGGGTTCAACACCTCAAAACATTCCAGCGTTGTATAGTTTAATGAATTATGCCGATATGCAATTGGGCACTTGGTATCCTATGGGAGGGATGCATAAAATTGTGGAGGCGATGACCACCTTAGCGAAATCTTTAGGTGTTGAGTTCGTGTTTAATTCTGCGGTAGATAAAATTATCTCTGAAAACGGAGAGGTGAAGAGGGTTAAAGTAGGTGATGTTTTTTATGAAGCCAATTATGTTGTTGCTTCTGCCGACTATGAGCATGTTGAACAAAATTTATTAGAAGAGAAAAACAGAAAGTACGATGCTAAGTATTGGCACAAGCGAGTTTTGGCTCCATCGTGCTTAATTTATTATGTGGGTGTAAGTAAGAAGGTTAAAAATTTACAGCATCACAACTTGTTTTTTGATGCGGATATGAGTCTTCATGCCGATGAAATTTACACCAATCCTTCTTGGCCAACGCAGCCTTTGTTTTATGTTTCTTGTCCGAGCAAAACCGATAAATCTGTAGCTCCAGAAGGATGTGAAAATCTATTTTTATTGATTCCTGTAGCTCCTGGTTTAAAAGACAACGAAGGAATAAAACAACAATATTTCGAAAAGATAATGAAACGATTGGAAGAGCATACAGGTGAATCAATACTTCCATTTATAGAATACCAAAGAAGTTATGCGCAATCTAATTTTATAAAAGATTATAACGCCTTTAAAGGCAATGCATACGGCTTGGCCAACACTTTAATGCAAACGGCTTTTTTAAAGCCATCGTTAAAAAGTAAAAAAGTAAAAAACTTGTATTACACTGGGCAGCTAACAGTGCCCGGTCCGGGTGTACCACCAGCCATCATTTCCGGAGAAATTGTAGCCACAGAAATACTGAAAACAATTAAAATTAAACAGCATGAAACAGCTATTTGATAAGGTGTCGCGCGAAACCAGCAAGAACATCACCAAAACATACAGCACTAGTTTTTCATTGGGCATTTACTGTCTCGACAAACAATTTCATGAGCCGATTTATGGCATTTATGGTTTCGTTCGCTTGGCCGATGAAATTGTAGATAGTTTTCATGGTTTTCAGAAAGATGTTTTGCTGGCCGATTTCAAAAGACAAACCTTTGAAGCCATCGAACAAGGAATTAGTTTAAATCCGGTATTGAATAGTTTCCAAGAAGTGGTAAACAATTATCATGTTGACCTTGAATTGATTGAAACATTCTTGCAAAGCATGGAAGCCGATTTAACGCAAACGGTGCATGATGAGCAGTCGATTAAGACATATATTCTTGGTTCTGCCGAAGTAGTAGGGTTGATGTGTTTGCGTGTTTTCACAGAAGGCAACAATGAACAATACCAAGATTTGAAAGAATCGGCCATGCGCCTAGGTGCCGCCTTTCAAAAAATAAATTTCTTACGCGATCTAAAAGCCGATTACAAAGATTTAGGTAGAACGTATTTTCCCGATATCAATTTGAATAATTTTACCAATGAAGATAAAGTGAGAATTGAAGCAGAGATAGAAGCAGATTTCAATGAAGCTTTAATAGGAATTAAGCGTTTGCCGAAAGGTTCTGTATTTGGGGTTTACACCGCTTATATGTACTACCGAACTTTATTTCATAAAATAAGAACCTTGCCTTCTGATAGAATTTTAACCGAAAGAATTCGCATTCCCAATAACATGAAAATTGGCTTGCTTCTTCAGTCTTATTTTAAATACAGAACTAACGCATTGTAATGAAATCTTTTTTTTTCTATATTTTATTTTTGGGCACATTTACGCTTAGCGCTGCTGATTTGGTGGAATTAAGAAATTTATTGTTTTTAGCTCCTAATAGCGAGGCCACCACCAAACTAATTATAGAAAAAACCAAATATGCCGATGAAAGTTCTGCTGTTTTGCTTGGGTATAATGCAACCGCAACAATGCTTATGGCTAAACATGTTGTGCTGCCTACCTCCAAGTACGCTTATTTTCATGAAGGTAGGGCGTTGCTCGAAAAAGCAATTAAAGCTGTTCCCTATAGCATTGAGTTGCGCTTTCTCCGTTTTTGTGTGCAGTGCAATACTCCTTCTTTTTTGGGGTATAACGATGCAATGTTGGTCGATAAAATTATGTTGATTGGTTATTTACAATCAGATGTATCTAAAGGCGATCTCGATTTAAAAACCAGAATAAAAAATTATTTACTTAATAGTAAAAAGATAAATGGAGTAGAAAAATCAAACATCAAAGATTTATGAGTACTAAGCAAGAACATGTGCTGCTAGTAGATGAACGCGATCACTTAGTGGGTACCATGGGAAAAATGGAAGCACATCAAAAAGGATTGCTTCATCGTGCTTTTTCTATTTTTATTTTTAACGATAAAAATGAATTGCTTTTGCAAAAAAGAGCGTTGAACAAATATCATTCTGCTGGTTTGTGGACAAACACTTGTTGCAGTCATCAACGTTTTGGTGAAACTACCATGGAAGCTGCACACAGAAGATTGCAAGAGGAAATGGGCTTTGATTGTTACATGGAGAAAAGTTTCGATTTCATTTATAAAACCGACTTTACCAATGGTTTGAGTGAGCATGAGTTTGATCATGTTTTAATAGGCCATTTCAATGGTGATGTTAAGTTTAATAAAGAAGAAGTTTGCGATTATAAATACATGACTTTAGACGCTGTTAAAAAAGATATGGCGAAAAATGACGAACAATACACTTTCTGGTTTAAAATTGCCTTTGAGAAAATTTATGAACAACTGAAATACAATTCTCTTAAAAAGTTAAGCGCTTAATGAATATCGCCATTGTAATATTTACTTTTTTCGCCATGGAAGCAGTAGCTTGGCTTACGCATCGTTTTGTGATGCACGGTTTGTTGTGGTTTTTACACAAAGATCATCATCAGGTAGAGCCTGGCTTTTTTGAAAAGAATGATGCCTTCTTTCTAATTTTTGCTACACCAGGTTTCTTGCTTACCTTGTTTGGAACCTTCAACGATTTTAATGCCGCTTTCTATGTGGGCTTGGGTATTACTATTTATGGTTTCGCCTACTTTTTAGTACACGATGTTTTTATTCATCAACGTCTTCCCATCCTTAAGAAGAGCAACAATATTTATTTGCGCGCCATTAGAAAAGCTCACAAAAAGCACCACAAACATTTAGGTAAAGAACATGGCGAATGCTTCGGTATGTTGATGGTGCCTACCAAATATTTCATAGAACAAATTAAAAACAGAAAGGCTAAATGATTCCCGATCGTTGGGTATATATGGCGGTAAATATAGAATTGTTCATCGTTCCCTTTATTTTTAGTTTTCATCCTAAACTCAAATTTATTAAAACGTGGAGGGCTTTTGGCCCTGCTGTTTTAATTACGGTTTCTGCTTTTATTATTTTGGATATCGTGTTTACCGATTTCCGGTTAAATTGGCTTTGGTGTTTCGCTGGACTACCATTTTCATTTTGTTGAGTATTGGTGTGCTAAGTAGCAATAAATTGTACACTTCAATTACTTTTATTTCTTGCGCTGCAGTGCTTGCTGCTTGCTCTTTTTTTAATACAGAGAAAGAGGGTTTTACTAAGTTCATAGTGAGTTATGTTATTCTTACCATTCCCTTTATGATTTCTAATGGTATTCTTACTGGTAGTGGCTTAGAAGATGCTGTGGTGAAATACAATAGCGCGCATATTTTAAATGTAAGGGTGTTAACTATTCCTTGTGAAGATTTTATTTACGGACTCATGCTCATCCTCACCAATATCTTGGTGTATGAGAAAATTAGTAGAGGCGAATTGCATTCGGTAAAATAAGAGATTTAACAATTTTCTCAAATTCTAATCTTACCTTTACTTTGTCATGAGATATTTTTTAGCCATTGTATTATTTTGTTTATTATCTGGCCTACAGGCTCAAAAATCTACTGTTAGTGGTATGGTAAAAGATTCGCTGGCCTTGCCGCTTCAATACGCTTCGGTTAAATTGAAGTGGGCTAAAGATTCTATTGCTGTAAGCACCAATAAAAAGGGGGAGTTTGTATTTAAAGACATCGATTTTGGTTCTTATCTGCTGTCGGTTTCTTTTATTGGTTATGGCACCATAACTAGGCAAATTGAATGCAATCAATCTGCTGTTGTTGTAGATGATTTGCTATTGCAAGTTGCCATGCAAACCACTGCTGCAATTACTGTAAATGCCGTTGTTGCTACAAAATTGAAAGGAGACACTGTTGTGTATAATGCAAATGCTTTTAAAACCAATCCCGATGCCGTTGCAGAAGATTTATTAAAGAAAATGCCAGGCGTGAATATAGAAGGTGGTGTTTTAAAGGCTCAAGGAGAGGATGTTAAAAAGATTTTAATTGATGGTAAACCCTTTTTTGGCGATGATGTGAATGCAGCACTAAAAAATATTGGGGTGGATATGATTGCGCGTGTTGAAATTTTTGATCAGTGGAGTGATCAAGCTATTTTTACTGGTTTTGATGACGGACAAGCCGCAAAAACTATCAATATCATCACTAAGAAAAACATGAAAGATGGAAATTTCGCTAAGCTTTATGCCGGATATGGCGACAATCAAGGACGTTACCAAGCAGGCTTAAATTACAATCATTTTAACAATTATCGCCGCTTCACTTTATTGGCCATGTCGAACAATATCAATCAAACCAATTTTTCTATGCAAGATCTAACGGCTGCTACCGGTTCGTCGTCACCACCTATGATTTTGGGTAGGGCAGGCGGACCAAATAACGCTAGTAATCCGGTGAATAATTTTATGGTAGGGGGTATGTCGGGACTCAATTTTACCAATGCCGGTGGGTTGAATTATACCGATATGTGGGGAACAAAAATAAAATTTACTGCTTCTTATTTTTTCAATAGAGTTGACAATGAAAATAAGCTTGATTTATCTCGTCAATATTATTCAAGCAGTGATACTGTGCCGTTGTATCATGAAAACAATTCGGCCAGTTCAATCGCCTACAACCATAAAGCCAATGTTCGTTTCGAGTATTTTGTAGATTCTTTAAATTCAATTATTGCTACTCCCTCTTTTTCAGCTCAAAGTAATGATGCACTCAGTAATTTAAATGGATTAAGCTCAAAATCAACTGGCGAATTGTTAAATCAATCAATTAATCATTACGCTTCAAAATCATTGAACTCTAAATTGGTGAATGAAATTTTGTACCGTCATCGTTTTGAGGGAAAACGAAGAACTATTTCCTTCATTTTGCGAGATGAGTGGAATACCAAAAATGTAGATTATTCTTTGAAGGCAAACAATACTTATTACACCAATTTATACAGCGATACTTTAGATCAACAATCGGCAATTGATGGTCCGATACAAAACCACTCTCTAGCCTTAAATTATACCGAACCATACAAAAAACACAGTCATTTTTTATTCAATTACAAGGGAACTATCAATACTAGCAATTCAGCTCAGCGCACCAATACTTATGATGCGATACTGAAAGATTATTCTGCGGTAGATAGCGCTTTAACCAATGATTTTCAAAATAAGGTACTTACGCATTTGCTTGGCTTGGGCTATCGAATTAATGTGAATAAAATCACTTTATCTGTGGGGGCCGATTACCAAAATTCATTTCAAAGCAATCAACAGTTTCAATTGTCGCAATACAATCAATTTCGCACCTACCAAAACATATTGCCAAATGCAATGTTTAGAGTAAATTTTTCTAAAAAATTCGATTGGCGTTTGACTGTTAGAACTAGGGTAGATATGCCTTCTTTACTGCAATTGCAAGAGGTGTGGAATAATTCTAATCCAATTTTATTATCGGTGGGTAATCCTTCGCTCAAAGCGCAATATGCTATGGTAACCTACAATAAAATTACCTACAACAACCCTGTTAATGCCCACAGTATTATGTTGTTTGTGATGTTTAGAAAAATTAATCATTACATTTCCAATTCTACTTCGGTACTTGCGGCCGATACCCTAATTAGTGGAAATACTTTAGTGAAAGGAACTCGGTACACACAACCCATCAATGTTGATGGTTATTGGAATTCTAGAATTTATTTGGTGTATGGTTCTCCGCTCAAAAAACTCAAATCAAATCTTAATTTAACCACAGGATATTTTTCTTCAACAACCCCTACTTTAGTGAATAATCTTCGTGGAATTTCAAATTCGTATTCGGTTTACGAAAGCGTGTCTTTATCGAGTAACATCAGTGAAAATTTAGATTTTTCTATTTCAACTACTGCCAACTACAATGTGGTTAACAATAGTTTACAAAGTTCAGCCAATTACAATTATTTTAATCTTAATTCAAGTGCAAAACTTACTTGGCGATTTTTTAAAGGAATGATTTTTCAATCTGAGATAAACAATACTTTGTTCACTGGAATATCAAGTTCATTTAGCCAAAATTATTTCTTATGGAATGCCTCCCTAGCCCAAAAATTATTTAAAGATGGAGGGGGAGAATTGAAGTTTTTGGTGTTCGACGCCTTGCAGCAAAATAACAGCGTGTCGAGAAATGTAACCGATACCTATGTAGACGACTCAAGCAATTTGGTGTTGCAACGTTATTTTATGGTCATGTTTACTTACAAGATTAAAAAGCTGAAAAGTGTTGAAAGTAAAGATTAAGCAAGTCTATTTAGTTTAAGCAAGTTTATAATCAGAAATTTCCCTCAACTTTTTCTCCCAATCCCTTTGCTTGTATTAAGAATTTACTATTTTTGGTGACTTCCATAAAAGGGGAGGAAATTTTTAACCAAAAAACCATCAACAATGGCATTTGATATCGAAATGATTAAAGCGCTTTATGCAAAATTACCTGCAAGAGTTGCTGCTGCAAGAAGTGTAGTGGGTCGTCCGCTTACTTTAACTGAAAAAATTCTTTATTCGCATCTTACTGAAGGCGAAGCTACTAAAGCCTATGGCAGAGGTACTTCTTATGTGGATTTCAATCCAGATAGAGTAGCTATGCAAGATGCTACAGCGCAAATGGCTTTGTTGCAGTTTATGCAAGCTGGTCGCCCTAAAGTAGCTGTTCCTTCTACAGTTCACTGCGATCACTTAATTACTGCTAAAGTTGGTGCTAAAGACGATTTAGCTTTCGCTAACAAAGAATCAAAAGAGGTTTACGATTTCTTAGGTTCTGTTTCAAATAAATACGGTATCGGTTTCTGGAAACCAGGTGCTGGTATCATTCACCAAGTGGTTTTAGAAAATTATGCTTTCCCTGGCGGAATGATGATTGGTACCGACTCTCACACAGTTAACGCTGGTGGTTTGGGTATGTTGGCAATTGGTGTTGGTGGTGCCGATGCTTGTGATGTAATGGCTGGTTTGCCTTGGGAATTGAAGTTTCCTAAATTGATTGGTGTTAAGTTAACTGGTAAATTAAACGGTTGGACTGCCCCTAAAGACGTTATTTTGAAAGTGGCTGGTATCCTTACTGTAAAAGGTGGAACTGGTGCTATCGTTGAATATTTTGGTGAAGGTGCTATTTCTTTATCATGTACTGGTAAAGGAACCATTTGTAATATGGGTGCTGAGATTGGTGCTACTACTTCTACTTTCGGGTACGATGAATCAATGGAGCGTTACTTGCGTTCTACTGGTCGTAACGACGTTGCTGATGCTGCAAATGCAGTGAAAGAACACTTGAATGCAGATTCTGAAGTGTATGCTAATCCAGAAAAATATTTCGATCAAGTTATTGAAATCGACTTAAATACTTTAGAGCCTCATTTGAACGGTCCGTTTACTCCAGACTTAGCTACTCCTGTTTCTAAAATGAAAGAGGAGATGCAAAAGAATGGATGGCCTTCTAAAGTAGAATGGGGATTGATTGGTTCTTGTACCAACTCTTCTTACGAAGATTTAGCGCGTGCTGCTTCTATCGTGAAACAAGCTGCTGCTAAAGGTTTAGTTAAAAAGGCTGAGTTCGGTATCAATCCGGGTTCTGAGCAAGTGCGCTACACTGCAGAAAGAGATGGTTTGTTAGAAGATTTCAAAGCAATGAATACAACGGTGTTTACCAACGCTTGCGGACCATGTATTGGTATGTGGGATCGTGTTGGTGCTGAGAAAAAAGAAAAAAATACTATCGTTCACTCGTTCAACCGTAACTTCGCTAAACGTGCCGATGGTAATCCAAATACTTACGCTTTCGTAGCTTCACCAGAAATGGTTGCTGCTATAGCAATCGCTGGTGACTTAGGTTTCAATCCTTTAACAGATACTTTAACCAACGATAAAGGTGAGCAAGTTAAATTAGATGGTCCTCACGGAGACGAGCTTCCTGCAAAAGGATTCGCTGTTGAAGATGCAGGTTTCCAAGCTCCGGCTGCCGATGGTAGCGGTGTTACTATTGCTGTTTCTCCAATTTCTGATCGTTTACAATTGTTAGATCCTTTCGCTGCTTGGGAAGGTACCGACTTATCTGGCTTGAAATTGTTGATCAAAGCAAAAGGAAAATGTACTACAGATCATATCTCAATGGCCGGACCGTGGTTGAAATACAGAGGTCACTTAGACAACATCTCTAACAATATGTTGATTGGTGCTGTAAACTTCTTCAACGAAAAAACCGATGAGGTTAAAAATCAATTAACAGGTGCTTACGGCGCTGTTCCTGCAACTCAAAGAGCTTACAAAGCTGCTGGTTTAGGTTCAATCGTAGTAGGTGATGAAAACTATGGTGAAGGTTCTTCAAGAGAGCACGCTGCTATGGAGCCTCGTCACTTAGGTGTTCGCGCAGTATTGGTGAAATCATTCGCTCGTATTCACGAAACCAACTTGAAAAAACAAGGTATGTTGGCGTTAACTTTCAATGATAAAGCCGACTATGAAAAAATTCAAGAAGACGATACTATTTCTATAGCTGGTTTAACTTCTTTCGCTCCAAATACTCCTCTTACTTTGGTTCTTACCCACAAAGACGGAAGCAAACAAGAGATTAAAGTAAACCACACTTACAATGAACAACAAATTGAGTGGTTCAAGGCTGGTGGTGCTTTAAATATCATTAGAGCAAATGTGAAAGCGTAATTCAATTCACAATTTTAATATGAAAACCGATTCTGGAAACAGAATCGGTTTTTTTGTAGGGGCGAAAAATCTTTCGCCCTTTTTTTATGCATGATACATAATGTTTTTTCGGCGAAATATTTTTCGCCCCCTACGGCAACCCAATTCATTTATTTTATTTTTGTTCTAACTAAACAAATTTATTGTCTTTTTTATTTCTGTTGTATGAATACCTTTGACCCTATCGTCCATCGGCGAAGAAGCATTCGTTTGCAAGATTATGATTATGCTCAAGATGGATTGTATTTCATTACGATTTGTTGCCATAACAAAGCACATTTTTTTGGCGATGTGATAAACGATGAAATGCAATTAAATGAGGCGGGGAAAATCGCCCAAGAATGTTGGTTGGCGATACCGCAACATTTTCTGCACGTGCATCTGCATGAGTTTGTCATCATGCCCAATCATTTGCATGGAATTATTGAATTCGTAGGGGCGAAAAATTTTTCGCCCGATAACTCAATTGCCCATTCAACAGAAAACCGCAATATTGAAAACCATAATAGGGCGAAAAATTTTTCGCCCCTACTCGGGACTTCCAAAACTATTGGTTCTGTTGTTCGTGGTTTTAAAATTGGCGTTACGAAATGGATGCGTCAAAACACAGGTGTTACGGATGTTTGGCAACGCAATTATTTCGAACACATCATCCGCAACGAAGATTCATTCGATACCATTCGCGAATATATCATGACCAATCCTGCAAAATGGCCGCAGGACAAATTTTATTCGTAGGGGCGAAAAATTTTTCGCCCAATATTTAATTCCCTTTATTTTCAATTGCCGACTACAGCACCTTCAGATTTAGCTTGCGTAATCTGAAATCTCTATTTCAGGCATTTTTAATGCCGTTGAGTAATGTGTTTTGTTCACGAGCAGTTCATCTGTAAGCATATATTCATTCGATGTTTTCATGTTTTTTTTTGTTTAGTTAGACAGCCGAAATAAACAATTGCGTGCTTTGTGGCCGATTTCTAATAACCATAATTTAATATACAAGATAGAGTATGGCTTTCGGCTATTTAATACTTTCACTAAAAAGAAATTGATTATGGACAAAAGCGAAGTAGAACAAATTTTAATTAGGGTGAAATTAGGTGAGGAAGAGGCCTTGAATATGAAAGTTTATAAGAATGGTATAGTGTGCCGACAAGGTTGCGGTGGTGTTCCGCAAGTTGGAATAGGTGGTATGAGTTTCACCAATGATTCAACAGTATTTGATAAATTGCTGAGCCATGTTTCTCAAGAAATGTTGAACAATTCAATTGACTATCAAGAAGAAAATATTGACGAAACACTAGAATATCTTATCGCTTTTTATGGGGTAAGTAAAAATGACGATAATGGCGAAAAAGCCGAGTGGACAAAGTCAACGGGGGTTAGATTTCTATTGGATAGTAAAACGAATTTCCGACATCCAATGATGGCCTTCATTGATAATTTTTCTGTTGAAGCGGCCGATGTAACGAATCCTTGGTATTTCGATATTATTATTCAGGCTATGTATGGTTTTGTTTCTAATACTTTTCCGCAAGATACAATGGTGACTGTTCCCAATACATTGGAAAAGAAACAAGAGGGCTTTAGAAATTACGTGGGGCAAATTGAAAATAGCTTGAGAAAATGGGATATTTTTTCATTCGCCAATGGAAAAACATATTTCACAAAGGAAGGAATTGAACTTAAACCTACTTTTTCTAGGCAAGGTGATAACATCAATTTTCATTTTGTGCCTATCAACACTAAAGCTCAAGAAGACAATAAAAATTTGTGGAAGGTTTGGTAAGCCAAGTTTATTTTTTCTGTTCCTCAATCATTTTCTTCAAAGCCTCAAACTCGGCTTTTACTCCATCCTTATAATCTGCATTGGAAGTAAAACTATTGGTGCTGTTGTCGAAAAGAATCTCATCTACCGATCTGTCGAAACTGATATTTGAGCTGTCATTTGGCAAAGCCAGCATCTCAAAATTATAGTTGTACTTCATTTCTGTTTCTGGAATTCCGTTAAGTACTGTTCTTAATTTAACTGTTTGAGTGAGGTATCCTTTTTTTTCAAAACCAACTTTTACCAACTTCCCAAAATTAAGCATCAATTTGTATTTGCCGTCGGCGCCCGTTGTGCATTTCGCAATTGCACCACCATCAATTAAAATAGAAACAAGAACGCCTTCTACTGGCTTAGCATTTTCTGAACAGATTCCTGTAATGGTAAATAAGGGTCTATCGGGCGTAAGTGATAGAAAGAACAAACTTGCTAAACTAAGAGTTGCGATTTTGAAAAAACGTAGAATGGAACTTTTACTATTTGTAGCTTTCATGCTGTATAATTTAGGATTAATGCTTCAGCAAAAATAGGCGGGATAATGACTTGGCGCTACTGACAAAATACTGACAAATGAACTTTTTTAAAAAGAAAGAGCGACCATTTTTAGTCGCTCTCTCTTTTTGATTTCTGATTTTCTATTTTTCTTCTATTAAATTCTTTGAGTTTAAAGCGAAGCTTAATCCCAATGAAAAGTTGAGCTGTTGGGCAGGTAATTTGTTAGTGAGTAAGTCGCAAGACAATCCACTTTGAATTTTGATGTTTTTAAATCCTGCCGCAAACATTATTCCTGGCTCAAAAAGCAAGTATGATTTAAGGTGCGGATCGTGTTTATCTTGAGGATAATTACTTTCTATACCATTGTAAAGTAAAGTTCTTTGGTAATATCCTAAACTACTTATTTTAGCGCTTATTGCGGCTTCAAAATTTTTGCGTTTATAGCCTATGTTCGATTGTAAAGAAAGAATAGAAAAGTTGTGTTTTTGAGAGTAGTTTAGATAGGGGCCAACATTGTCTTCTCGAGCTTCAAATGCCGCAGTAGATTGTCCTGTCCCAATTCTACCGTAGGTTTCAAAAATCCAGTCAGTGTTTTTTATTGGTGTAAAATAACCAATGCCCAATGCTCCCGAATAGCCTTTGTTAATGCTGCCGTCGTTGTATTTAACTTCTACTCTATGGTAGTCGCCAATTAGGGCCCAGTGATTCGAAAAAGCATAGGCTCCCTGCATTTCCACACAGGGGGTGTCGACATCTTCGCTCTCAGAGACGGCAGCATTAAATTTAAGGTCTCCTTTTTCTTTAAATAGGGGAGTGTTGTGCATGTTTGCAGAATAATACTGAGGACCGCAACTTGCGATGCTTACAGCCGTTGTTAGTGATAGAAGTAGTTTAGAATAGATTGTTTTCATATTTTTATTTTTTTCAAAAGTAGATTTTGATACAAGGAGAGTTGAATCGATATTTAATAAGAAAAAAAGTATTGTTGCAGAAAATGCAATTTATTGACTTTGCCTACACTTGCTTACAAGCATTTAATTATCCCTAATGGCGGATCAAGGGCTGCTTATAATTTTATGATTCAGTGCAAATACTGTAGAGCTTTATAATTGATTCACTATTTACAATGCATGCCACTTACAATCGAATGGCTAAATCATTTGTGAGAGGTTAAAACAAAAATATATTTAATAGCTCGCCCCAACTTTTAGTAGCTGAAGGTAAACCCTCCTCCAAAGCCCATATCTGAATCGTAATGTGTTGACAGTGAAAATTTATTTGTTAAAATGTACTTTAATGACGCCATATATTCATAATCTGAATTGTACATCAAATTCATTCTAAATCTTTTTGAAAGCGGAATATCTTCGCGCATAAATTGTAATCTGAATTCTCCATCACTATCTAAACGAGCATCGGCAACAATTAGCATTGGTAAAGTGTATTGAATACCAATACAAATGGTTTGTCTTTTATCCTTTGTGTTTGTTTGATTGAAAATATTTTTTTCAACTTCATTCATGTCCATTTTTCTATAACGGTAGTCTATTCCTACATAAGGAAATAGCCATTGCATTTTCCCTATGTATCTTCCAAAATGAGTTTCAACTTCGTAGCCGTGCATATCGTGATACCCTAGGCGCCATTCTGCTTGAAAATTCCAGCGCGTATTCATGAACATCAATTCGCCATCATTTCCATTAGTGGCAAAATCGTTTTGAAACATAAAATGAAATTCTCTATCGTCTTTGTAAAGTTTTTGTAATGCTTTTTTAGCATCGGGCAATTGGGTATTTGGAGGAGAATTTTCGTAACTAAATATTCTTCCCATTCCACTCATCATGTGGTATAAAATGTGGCAATGAAAAAACCAGTCTCCGCTTTCTGTGGCAGCAAATTCAATGGTGTCGGTTTCCATGGGCATAATATCCAATACATTTTTTAGTGGCGAATAATCACCTTGTCCGTTTACCACTCTAAAGAAATGGCCGTGCAAATGCATAGGGTGTCGCATCATCGAATTGTTGTAAAGAATAATACGAATATTTTCTCCTTTTTTGATGAGAATTTTATCTGTTTCAGATACTGTTTTATTGTTGATACTCCATACATAGCGGTTCATATTTCCGGTGAGTTCGAAGTTGAGAACCTGGGTTGGTGCGTTGGGTAAAGTAGTTTTAACGGGAGATTTTAGCATAGAATAATTTAGCGTTACAATATCAGAGAGAGCATTGCTATTGTATCTATTATCGGCGTTTGAAGAGTTGTTCTTTATGTCTTCTTTTGCGCCTGTGATTTCGGGATACATCACCACATTCATATCCATTTGTTGCAGACTCATGTTCATGCCCATGTCATCTAAATTCCCATCCATTTTTATCATGTCGTTCATCATGCTCATGCCTTCAAAATATTTTAAAGGTTTCAATGGTGAAGCAAGTTGTTTTATGCCTGAGCCTAACCAAAGGGAGGTGCTTTTGATTCGGTCTTCGGAGGTGGCTAAAAATTCAAAAGAAGCACTGTCAGATGGAATGGTAACAATAACATCGTAAATCTCGGCTACGGCAATAATCATTCGGTCTACCACAACGGGTTCAACATCTATTCCGTCGCTTGCAACAACTTCTATTTTACCCCCAGCATACTTTAACCAAAAGTAGGTGGAAGAGCTACCGTTGATGATACGTAAACGCACTTTGTCTCCTGCTTTAAATTGTGGTGCTGCATCTTCTTCTTTTCCATTGGTTAAAAATTTATCGTAATACACATCACTTACATCCATTGCCAGCATGCGTTTCCACTCGTTTTTTAATTTGATGTTTAAACTTCCATCGGCAATGGCATCGCTATAACTTTGAACAGCGCCTTTTTGTGTTTCGGCTTTTTTTATTGCCGACCAATCATTGGCGCTATGCAATCTTCTATGCACTTCAAAAGGCTTCATGTTGGTCCAGTCGCTCAGAATCATAGTGTATTCAGCAATTTTCTGTTCTTCTCTTTTGTGAATGATGAAAGCGCCATACATACCTATTTGTTCTTGAAGCTTTGTATGGGAGTGATACCAGTAGGTACCATTTTGCACAATAGGAAAGTAGTATAAATGTGTGCTGTGTGCTTTAATAGGCGCTGTAGTTAAGTATGGCACACCATCTTGTTCGTTGGGTAAAATTAATCCATGCCAATGAATAGAAGTTTCTGTATTCAATTCGTTGTGCACATAAATTTCAGCGGTATCCCCTTCGTTAAAATGCAGCTCGGGCATTGGTATTTGGCCGTTCACCGCATAAGCATGCTTTTCTTTACCAGCATAGTTTACAATAGTATCTCTTACAAATAAATCATAACGTACTTTTTTTTGAGCAAGTGTTACATTGCTTAAGAAAAGTAGAGTACTTACAATTGTGATTTTTAACATATTCAATGGGAGAAATACTATTTAATGGTCTCTATTGTTTTACCACAAGTAAGCATTTGAGAACCGTAATATGGATTTTTTACATTGTTCTCTAAACTTAGCCAATTTGCACCTTTGCCATCGTTGTACATCGGACAGTTTTGATAGTATACCGGAGTTTCTAGTTGTGCTACTTTCATTAACCCGTACATGTTTTCTGATAAGGTGATGAATTGTGCTCTTTGCGCTTCAACGTTTTTCGATTTGGTAATGCTTTCCGATGCGGCAATTAGGCTTTTGTAAACCTTCATCCAAACGATATGTTGCGCATCTTGCAGCTTTTCCATTTTAACGGAAGACAGAGCCTGAGATAAGTCCTTTGCTTTTTCGGCTGCGCTAGCTGTGTTTGCTTTAATCAAGGCATTTTTTAAATCAAAATAGTAGTTTGAAACAAGAATCAATTGATTTACTTCTACTGTTTGCTTTACAGAATCTTGTTTTGTTTCAATGTTGTTTGTTTGAGCGTCACCAGGCTCTTGTGTTGCTTTTTTTGTGCTTCTTTCGTATTTACAGCAAGCTGCTAATTTTTGATAGGCGTCATCTGGCGCCAAGAATTTTTCGTTGTCATATCCGGCAAGTGCAACGCGTTTTAAAATCTCATTTGTATTTGTTTTCGTGCTGTCGTATGACACAATAGCAATTTTATTGTCTTTGTTCCAATCTAAAGAAACTTCATCTTTTACATTGGCGGCAGTTTCAATGGTTTGCTCGCACATTTCGCAATTTCCACTTATTTTCACGCTTACCGACTTGCTGTTTTTCATCGATGCATTGCAAGCCATTGTAAATAACAATACGGGAGCGCTGATTAAGATATTAAGTAATGATTTCATGATTTTTATTTTTTAATTATTTTTTGCTATTTCTATTTTAAATCCTGCTTTTTCTGCAGCTTCAATTATTTTTTTACTATCGTTTTCAGTAGCGTCAACGCTTAGTGTTTTTCCTAGACTGTTAATACTCGTTTTAAATTTAAGTGTTTTCATATTGATAATTGCTTTAATTGATATTATTTTAAAATATTAACTAATGATAGATATAGAGATTGCAAAGCTAAAAGAGCTCAATTTCAATGTAAAGTGGAAGCAATGTGGGACATTTTAAATCCTTTTTTCAAATCATAAGATGAATTTTTTTGTTCGTGTTTTTTCATTTAGTTTTATTCACAAGCTAAATTCATTTCATTAGGTCAACTGAAGGAACAAAAGATAATCCGTGGAAATTGAAAACACCTCCTCAAACATCTGATTACGAAATGTACAAAGATTTGAATGCCATGCTTAAAAAACACGGCGATTGGATGGAGTTGGGGAGTGCCGATGAACAGAAACCAGCCAAAGAAGGAACGGTGGAAGCGTGGGGGCGTTCAGAGAAAAATCCTGTTGGAGGTTGGTACGGCTTAAAGAAAGGTTTGCGTGGTCGTTTTGGTATGTATGTTCCGCCATTGATGGAGAAACTCGGCTTGGCTGAAGTGACACATGAAGCGAGAGGCAATAAAATGAGAGCGAAATAATGCAGGATATGTTGATCGTTGATAGGAAAGTTTGGCGCGATGTCTCTTAGAATAGATAAATATATTTGGTGTGTGCGTTTGGCTAAAACGCGTTCACAGGCATCGGAGTTGGTTGCGAAGTCGAAAATTAAGCTTAATACTTTAAGTGTTAAGGCCTCTAAAGAAGTTAAGGTGGGTGATATTATTTCTATTTCAAAAAATTCGGCATTGTTCGAATACAAAATCAAAGCGCTGATAGAGCATCGAGTTGGTGCTAAATTGGTGAGCGATTATTTGGTTGATGTTACATCAGCAGAAGAAATAGAGAAAAGTAAATTGTATCAGCAGGCCCAAGCGCAATATAGAAACAATGGCACAGGCAAACCTACCAGCAAAGAGCGTAGAGATTTAGAGTCTTTTTTTTCGTGGCAGGAGGATTAGTTGATTGGAAATGTAGTGTAAAGGTTGCGGGTATCACGCTTTGTTATTTCGTTTATTTCTATCCAAATTCTTTCCGTTTCCCCAATCAACTTTTTTTCCGTTTCGCCCAGCAATTAATATCCCACGCAGCATAGCAGCGCCTTGGCGCTCAATTTTTATAAGCGAGGCGGTCCATTGTTTTTGCCCGTTCCTGAAACGTTTTTGAAATATCATGTTTAAATTAATGTATATTCGACGAATAACTCAAACCCTTCATTATGGAATCAAATGTGTTTGCTACAGTAGGTCTTCCGATAGCCTTGTTTATCATTATGTTCGGATTGGGACTCTCTCTAACGCTCAATGATTTCAAGCGCATACTGGCATCTCCAAAAGCAATTTTTGTAGGTTCCTTAACACAATTAGTGCTATTGCCAATTTTAGGTTTTTCAATTGCTGCACTTCTTTTACACGACAGTCCTGAACTGGCCATAGGATTGATTATTTTGGCCATGTGTCCCGGCGGTCCAACATCCAATCTGCTAACCCATTTAGGAAATGGAGATACCGCTTTATGTATTTCCTTGACTGTAATTTCAAGTACAATTAAAGTTTTTACGATTCCTATCATGGTCAATATAGCCATTCAGCAGTACTTCCCTGATTTTGCGCAAGCGCAATTGAATGTAATAGACTCTATTATTAAAATATTAGGTATTATGATTGTTCCGGCTTTTCTGGGCATGTTTGTAAAAGCGAGATCGGAAAAATTTGCAGAGCGGGCACAAAAACCGGTAAAAATATTATCCGCAATTTTTCTTGTGTTGGTTATTGTAGTGGCTGTGCACAAAGAAAGGGCAAATATTGCTGAATATATTATGATTGCCGGTCCGGCTGCACTTTTACTTAATTTGGCCGGAATGACAATAGGATATTATTTGCCTAAAATTTTCCATTTACCTGTTAAACAACAAGTAACGATTAGCATAGAAACAAGTATTCAAAATGGAACTTTGGCCATTGCCATTGCAAGTAGTCCTTTAATGCTAAACAACACTACAATGGCGATACCAGCAGCTGTATATAGTTTGATTATGTTTATCACCGCTGGGATTTTTGTTTATTATGTAAGTAAAAGGAAGGCTATTGCTGAGTAGAATTTTTCGCTATTTCTATTTGTTGTAGAGAAAAGAAAACCTGTTCGGCTTTTGACGAATGCCGCTTAATCGAGGCGCGGTATTCGTAGTGACTGCTTGAAGCTATCTTAAAATTATTGTTGAATAAAATCTAAACAGTTTTGTATATTGAGTGCTTAAAATAAATTCTATGAATAAAATGCGTATTTAGTTATTGTATATCATTGTTTTACTAACTTCCGTTTTCAGCACTAACCGTATGTTATCACAGGGAATCGATTCAAGC
>Ga0208960_1000637_pt1 | contig 19560 bp, 23 predicted proteins | sample GreLakmeON33MSRF_FD_187703 | JGI IMG/M metagenome (GOLD analysis project Ga0208960, IMG submission 187703) | Freshwater lentic microbial communities from great Laurentian Lakes, MI, USA - Great Lakes metaG ON33MSRF (SPAdes) | ecosystem: Environmental > Aquatic > Freshwater > Lake | place: Great...
TGCCGATGACGGTGGTGTTGGTGCCTTTGCCAACTGCACTTTTACCTATGATGATGCAATTCGTGGCAGCACCGTTGCCTGTTCCCATGTCGATATATGAACCAAGAAGCGTGTTGTTTGTGCCTGATGTGAGATATGTTGTAGTGAAGCCTGATTGACTACCAACAATTGTGTTGTTTGATCCGGTAGTATGTCTGCCAGCAATAAAGCCAATGATAACAGAATCGGATCCCGGTCCGCTTTCCCCAGCGTGACCGCCAATCCCAATGTTGGCGTTTCCGGTAGCGTTACTAAGAGCCAAAAGTCCAACTGCTATATTGTATTCAAATCGTGCATTTGCATATAAAGCACTATTCCCAATTGCCACATTGTTGTATGAATTTAATGTAGCTCGTCCTAATGCGTTTACACCAATTGCCGTGTTTTGATTGCCGGTAGTAATCAAGGCCAATGCACCGTTTCCAAATACATCGTTGTTATACCCTGTTGTAATCGCCGCTAATGCCCCTGCACCAAAAACAGTATTGTTTGCGCCAGAGCTTTTACTTTTTCCTGCATTCAGCCCATCAATTAGCACCGTACCTCTTGTGCCAGATGTCGCAAATTCTCCCGGATTCAGGATGAGATTTGCACCACTACCCGTTCCTATGCCTGATCCCGCAGCAATGGTGAGCGCATTTCCCGCACCGCTTCCAACAGGAACAGCAGACAAGGCGTTGGAAAAGGGCGTGACCAGCGTAGGGGAATTACTCAGGACGACATTGGTTGTACCCGTTGAGGTGGTGACTCCTGTGCCACCATTGGCAACCGCAAGAATTCCTGCAACCGTAATTGTCCCGGCCCCTGTGATTGGCGATCCAGATACAGTTAGGCCAGTTGTTCCACCACTAACAGCAACACTTGTGACAGTCCCTACATTAACCGCATCCGCTTGATTCGTCCATTCGGTCCCACTATATTTCAGCACCTGATTTACGGTTGGGGAGGTAATTGCAACATCATTCAGAGCATTGACGCTGATGTTCAAAGTGTTGTTGACAGGATTCCATGGCGTTTCCCCACCAGCGGTAGGCCCAATGCCCACCTCCTTGATGCCCGCAGAGAAATTGACCGCAGCGTTGCCATTAGATGAGGACTGAACGGTTGTTCTGGCTAGCGTGGATGCCGATACTACAGTACCAAGACCTGCTTCCCACTCCGTCCCTGAAGTTGACACCATGAAGTATTTAAAAGTATCGCCAACGGACAAAGTTGGGTGGAACGCACGAAAGCCCGACACCGCACCAAGCAGGGCAATGTTCCCTGTGCCGGTGATTATGGTGGTTTCTTTAACTCGGTCAGCGTTGATGAATGCCATTTAATTGTCCTCGTCTATAGTATGATTATACAAGGAACCCACCGATTTTAGGATAGATGTAGGCGGGGTCCTGAAATAAAAATTGGAAAGGCATGGAGGGGTATACGGCAATTGCACCTTGTGTGGGGTGGACAATAAGATTTACACCCGCAGACGCTGTGTATGCGGCCATGTACCAATACCCATCCCGTGCATTAGGAACCAGGTTGTTTCCACGGGCTATAAAAGCCCCTTTAGATTTAAGCCCTATTTCGTCTTCAAGCCTTCGCCTAGGGTCTCTGTACACGCACTCAAGAGCCAAATCACATAATCGACTTGGGGCCATTGTATTGTATTTAGTTATCTTGGGAAAAATCCTGTTGTACACCCGGAGAGTTTTTGCCCCCGTATACAACAGGGTCCCTGCGGCCCATCCGTCAAAATCCTGTTGGTTTACATGGCCTTGTGTTTTATCCAGCATGGAAAAACCCCGTGGAACAGCACCATCGACATCCGGTCCGGTCAACCACTCGTATGGTATTCCGTACCAAGTGTAAGTCACTTTTGCCCCTGAGCGTAATTGGCGTATATTTGCTTTTCCTGCGCTCACCCCGTCCATGGCCGTTTTAGAAATCATCGTATACTGCCCTTGCTCTGCTGTCAGAAATTGCCCTTCAATTTCATAATTTAATACGCAAAATCTAGTCCACTCATTCCATGTTGGTATAGAGGCAACGCTAGGTACAAGGCTTGTATTTCTTTCTGCGTAGTAATCTACAGTAAAATCTTCAATATCGGTAGACTTGCCTACTGCGGAGTCACTCGCTACCGTGTAATCTCTCTGCGAAAAGTCTGCTTTGACTACATATTCTCTATACATTGGCCAAAAAGGATATGTTGTTTGTAACAACGAAGTCGAATTTATTGGTGCCCCATCTGCATTTCTGTTTGTAAACATCTTTGCGCCAGTATAGGCCTGGCCTCTTACTTCGGATACTCCCGTGCAATATAGCCAAGGAAAATAAGGATGCCCTGCTGGAGGCACTCTTGGAATCTTCCCAAAGTTTGGGGATGCGGGGGAATACCCTAGACCGGAGTCTCCTACTAATGTGTAGAGTAAAGACGGGAGGGTCTCAGCGGAACACCTTAAAGTAAGCGTTGCTTTTGAGTCTATTGCAGTTACAGCCATAGAGTCTACGGACTCCGCACCTTGACTGGGAAGCATCAACGCTAGTTCAGTTTGTGTTAATACTTTAATTTGCATATCTTATCCAAATCCTTCCCACTGAGGTTTAACTGCTCCCACATTGCCAGCACCTGGACCCCAATCACCACCACCGCCACCATTGTTTGGCGCAGGGCCGTCATCCCGTTGCGCTGCAACTATAGGCTGGGGCTTTCCTTGCGCATCTAGGAAAATAGCCCACTTGTTAGGCAAATCTTTGTTTAGCATATCTTGCGCCAAATCTGCCTGAGGATCCCTTCCGCCTGTGCTAGTAAGGAATGCGTTTTGCGCAGCCGATTCTCCCAGCGATTGGAATGATCCCATCTTCGCACTCTGGGCAGCAGCAAGACCTACTGTGGAGGCAGGGGTGAGAGCATCCTCTCCCCTTTTTCCTAGCAGCCATGCAAAATCGTCCCGAATCTTATTGAGTGCTTGTTGAAAGAAATTTACAATTAAACTCACCCCATCAGCAAACGCTTTGAATACAGGCATGAGCCAATCAAGAAGCACAGAGGTGAGAGCCATTAGGGCACCCCACATTACTCCCAATGTTTGCACCAAAACACCTAGAATCTCTATCATAGGGCCTACTGTATACCACAACCCCCTAAATAGCTGAATTAAAACAGTAACGGTTGGCATAAGGATTGCCATGATTCCATCTATCAAAGGGGCAAACGATTTAACTACATCCCCCCCAGCATCACTCATGTCTTTGCTGACAGGAAACATCTTATCCGAAATAGAACGAACAATAGGAGTGAACGCCTTTAGAACACCTACTCCAGCCGCACCCATGACAGCGGACATATCCCGCAAGGCCATCTCGGCCATTTGTGAAATCGCAGGAGCGTATACAGCAACAGACTTTGCTAAGGCAGACACCGTGGACCGGAGCCATGAGAATGCTGCAATAAGCCCCTTTGCTATTGTTGCCGTCCACCTCAGCGTGGTGCCCAGGTATTTTGACGCTGTCCCTACCACCGTAAACAACGGGCCAACAGGCATACCAGCGGCGGTCATGGCTGCACCAGCGAGGGTAGCAGCTTTCCCAAACTCTTCCATCTTGTAGCCAATAGCACCGAGGTCTACGCCGAGGACGGATTTGGACGCACCCTTTGCCTCAGCTGCCTTGTCTGCCTCCGATTTCTTGGCATCGGAAGCGTCCATCTTGTCAAATGCTTTGTAAGCGGACTCCTCCGCCTTTTGGTAACTACGCAGTTGATCGTCGTATTCCTTTTTATTACGAGCTTGATCGCTTTGTGCCCGTGCATCTGCTTGTTTGGCCGCTGCATCCGATGCTGCCATTTGTGCCATATCCGCCGCAACACGGCGTTTAGAAGCATCTGTCAAAGCATCTGCGGACTCTTTTGCGGAATCAGCTATGAAATCATCGGACTCTTTTCTAAGAGATTCTATCTTTGCATTGTTTTTTTTCTCGGCAGCTATGTAATCGTTTTCCGCTTTAATCCTTTCGGCTTTTGTAGCATTAAATTGGTCTGCCAAACCAGCGTCGTCTCGTTCTTGTTGCTTAGCATTTAGTTGGTTTTTTGCTACTTGCTCTTCGTAAAGAAACGGCCCCATTACTTGAGGGGGCTTATCAGCTTTTTTCTGTTCATCTTTTAATTGCTTTACAATTCTAGCTTCGGCTCTATACGCAGCGTTTGCCTGTCGAATCGAATTAGCCTTGTCGTCCTTTTCCCTCTTGTAGGCCAGATTCTTGTCCTGAGCAAGGACTTTGGCATCCGCTTTTGCTTGTGCTGAATTTGCTGCTAACTGTTGTTTGGATGTAAGAGGCTTTACTGGTTTCTGAGAAGTCTGTGCTTTTGCCGCAGCATTCAACGCCCCGGACAAGGTGGAGAACCCTAATTTCAACCCGGCAATTGAATCATTCAACCGGGTTATAAACGACACCATTAACTCTAACGCTGCGGAAAGATCCTCCATCATCTTGGCAAGCTTTGCCTCGCCCTGTTTGTCAGACTGAGAGCTAATAGCGGCGGAGTTTTTTTCTAAGGCATCAATGAGGGGTTTGAGAGCGTCTGCGCCTCCACCCCCGCCTCCGCCTCCACCACCTACAACACTACCCGCCATAGATGTACTCCTTCCACATTGCATCCGTATCCTGTGAACTACGGCCAAACCCTGCACTCATGGCTACAAACTCTGCCCTCATCTTATCAAGATCGTGGACTTCTCGATATAGCACAGGGTTAGGAATTGGCTTTGGCACACCATGTTTGTCCCTAGGACGGAAGTAATGCTCAAAGACCTGCCTGTCTGTAAGCTCCGCTATGTCTGCGTACCGTACCAAAAACGGTTCCGAAGACAAGCTTGCATAAGTCTGCGCAATGTTTAATATGTGGTGTTGTTTACTGCGGCTACCAAAGGGGGTGTCTATTCCCCCTTGATGGCCGCTCTCCAGTTTGGGAAGGAGACATCCATAATCAACCCAATCAATTCCGCCGTCTCAGTAGGGTTGGAAACAATGATCTCCTGCCACTCCAGGCAAGTAGTTCCCGTACACGCTTCTAGCATATGCCCCACACCATCCGAGGTCTGGAACCATGCCTTAAACAGCTTAGACCCAAAGGTGTATGCGCCCGTTACAACACGGTCATGGAAGGCACCAAATGCCAAAGAGTACTCTTCATCCGACATGAAATCTTTGTCGGCCTTGAGGGCCACCCTGGCCTTGTTGGTGAGCATTCCTTCCAGCTTAGCCTTAACCTTTTGAGTTACAGGGGTGTACATTATAACTTTAGACCCGACCGTATACGGCTGAGGGCCAGCAGCGGCCCCTAAATTGGTCATCACACTTGCAGAGGTTTTCATGTTTGCAATCCTTTCAAAACAAACGGGTAGTTGTACCCAACCAACCCTATTGGGGTTATACTGGTTGCGGTTGTTGTTACCCATCCACTATACACCGCATCCACGCTAGCCATATCGAAGCTCCAATCTATTTCGGCTTCAATGTCTACAGAATACGCCCCCGTAACATCATTTGTGTAAGTCAACGACGAAATGATGACAGGGAGTTTGGTAGACAGGGTTGCCGCACCTTTGAGCAACTTTAACCGCATCCAGATAGGTAACCCGAGGCCAAGGCCCGCACTTCCTTCATTGGAAATCACGCCTGTTAAACTTACAGTTCCGCCAAGAAGAGTAGGGTAAAACCCCCTACCCCTGGAACTAATAACATTCCTTTCTAACATTTCCATCTTTGGGGCGATGGTCCATGTACTAAAAGTCATGTAAGTATTATTGATTACTTGCGCAGGAGGTGCTAGCGGATCGACTTCACCAAAAATAGAACTTCCACACGGGAGAGGATAATCCCGTGCTTCACAGCTAACTTCACCGTGCAAGCCCGCCCAGATCTTCGGTGAAGGCATACAAACCCCTAATTAAACGCTTGTAAGACTTGTAGCGGAGATCGACATTTCTACCGCACCAGCAATACCAGCACTTGAGTTTATTGCAGTAACTCGGGCAGAAGAGGGGCCGAAACCTATAAGAGCGTCATTTATGCGCAGGGTAATGGTTATAACATCTCCTACAAAAAACGCTGGGTAGGCATTAGGGTAAAGAGAAATCTCATAGTTTATTTTGCCCACACCCGCCATGACCTGCTGCTGTGCGTAAACAGCACCACCAATTCGACTGGTGAAGTTAGTTACATCTATTTCGTCTACCTCGGGAGTAGCCGTCCATTCATGCGCTGGAAATGTAACCCCAGATATGATTACGGACCCACCCTTGCCACTATACCCTGAAGATGTAGGCATTTAATTCTCCTTAGTCTGGGTCGCTAGTAGTGCTTGACCCGGATAACTCAAACTCATATCGACCCGACACAGAAAGTTTAGAATTCACGCTTTTAACTAGCATAAAGTCGGTGCCAAAGGTCACCGCACCTACACCTAATGTGATGGTAACCGTACTTCCTATTGCTGGCAGTACAGTTCCCGCAACCAGGAATGGGCCGCTAATCGTATAGGATCCTTTTCGCAGTCCAGCAACATTGTCTTGATTACCACCCGTGGAGAAGTTGGTAGTGGCAATTGCATCCGCCGCATCGGATACACTCCAGTTGTCCGCAGCAATGGTTACAGCCCCTCCGCCGGGCGCAGCTATGTAAGAAATAAACCCGAATTTTCCAGCAAGAGGCATTTCAATCTCCTTTACAGATTAGGTCGTGTTTCTGATGTCGTGTACTTGACCCTGATGTTGCTGGCCTGATAGTTCGAGCCAGTACCTGAAATAGGTATCATTAAAGGAGTACCTACGCTTACATCAGTATCCCACACCTCCGGCACTCCGTCAAGTGTGATCCCGGTCAACTTGTTCCTAATAGCCTCTCGAACATCAAGAGAGGAGGCCAACCCGGTGTCATATTCCCGGTTGCCAGGTTCTACAAAACACACCCCAATAGGGTACTCGTAGAAGATCTTGCCAAAGGCTTCCTTCTTGATAGTTTCCCCTTCTGTAGGAGCAACAAGTACAATAGGAAGGACATCGTCCGTAAGAATGATTAGCCGCTTCCTTGCGATAACGGTTGGAATGGAGGGTATGGTCTCAATCCGAGTTTTAACCGATGTGAGGAGGCTTCCTAATATACTCACAGCGTACCTCCCGCATCCATAATGCTGGTAACAATCCACCGATTAGACCAAGAGGTTTCCACAGTACCTAGGATGCGGTAAGACCGCCCTAATGCCTGGATCCTACCATTGGCTTCCGGGGCCGTAGCAAATTCTCCCTTAAAGATGCAAAACTTGGTGCCAACCGTAGGAACAGAGGTTCCCGCTACCGATGCAGGAACCTGGGTGGCGGAGTAGATCTTGACATACTCAATGACCACCGGTGTCCTAGGAGCAGTATAAGGCGTGTAGGTAATCGTGATGAGATTATCAAACACCTTGTAGTCATCAAGCGTATCAAGTGTGTCAGACATCTACGCCTCAAAAAGGAATGGTTGTGTCTGCACCAAGCAGCATAAAAGGCTCCGGCACAACGGAGTAATTTCCTACACCAAACACATCGTCAAATGAAGCAATGTTTTGGCTCATGATCTCCATTACTCCTAGTTTGTTGGTGTCATGTCCAAATTCAGAAGCTTCCCATTCCCATGTTTCACCGTAGTTTTCGTTTTGATGGTCACTATTTCCACCATGAGTGTCGTATCCTAACCTAACGCCGCCTTCAATTATTTCATAACCTACAGCCTCTTGTAATTCACCAGTTTCTCGGTAAAGAAAAGCACCCTCAGGACTGTGCCCGCCGCTTTTGCCATTATAAGTAGGACAACTAATGTTAAGGGCAGACCTTAGTTCGTCCGCAAGAAATTCGCCCAATGCTTTTAACTCGGGTCCAGGTATGAAACGCCCCCTGCCGGAACCATCTCCAGAGGCAAACGCCATCAAGAACCGAGCAGCCTCTTCCATTACACCTGTACATACTTGTAGTTGATGTGTCCCCCAACAGCAACCGCTGCCGACAGATTTAAAATCAACGCTGCGCCGGGTTCCGTTTGGATAACGCCACATTCACTCTGAGCCGTAGACTGACTTTGCTGTACAGATAAACCATTCCCCGTGCCAATAGTCATAGCACCGGACAACGATGTAGAATCCGATTTCCATGTTGCTACCACAGTACCAGCCGCCATAGCAACATACCCAATTACCCGGATTCGCATCCCAGCAATGGCCGCAACTACTGTAGTATCACCGGAAGCCGTAGCACTAATTACGCCATAAAGCATTGTATCTCCTAGTAAGGAACGCCTCTACTTGTTCGCATAACAGGACCTTGAAGCTGCATCTGACTCTTCCGAAGAGTCTCTAACTGCTGTACAAGCATCCTCATAAACTCAGTCCACTCTACCCGCTGGCCATCCACTTCATACGAGGGCCGAGGATCGGCACTAAGTTCCACAATCTTTGCGGCAATGTTAGCGATGGCTACTTGTATGTTTTGAGCGGGACTAGGCATCCTTAATTTCCTTTACGGAGAAGTTTTTGTAAGGTCGCTCCGCACTCAAACTGAACTGTGTTCGGTAGGCTTCTACAGCCATTTCAGGAGTGTACGCATCATACTCCGCATCAGGAAGTAACGCCATGCGCACAACATACCTTTTAGACTTCCCTTCAGATGCTTGAACCTTGACTCGCTGTGTCTTCATTATCATCTCCCACTTCCTTTTCATTATACCAAAACCAAGAAAAGAACACCTCCTAGGTACTATCCTAGGAGGAGTCCTCATGTCCCTGTTTTTAGGCAGGGGTGTTTTTCAGCGTGTGCCAAGGGGACCACACCGAAGGAATACCTCGTTCGTGACCGAAGTACGAAGCAACTAGGCCGTTATCGACCATGTTGTACGACTGCGGAGAAGCCTGTTGGATTTGCAGAGGGTAATTCTGCATATACTTGAAGGCCTTCGAGGGGTCGATCATGAACCAGGTCTCAGTGGCGTTTGCGGTACTAAGACCGCCCGACACAAGCTCTTGCTCAAGCAAAGGACTGGTAAGCACACCGTAGTTTCCAAAGGTTGCTACCGGGTTGCCCGCACCGCTGGCCACATACAAGGGGTTCGCAGACGACTGCGCTCCACCAGTACGGAACTGGGTGGTTAGCGAATCCAAGATCAAGTTGGCGGTAGCCAATTTGCCCGGAGACACCAACAAGAGGTTAGGCATGGTCATGATACGCTTGCCGGTATCAGGATCAGTAAACCGGTTGAAAGCCATGTACCCGGTCTGAATGGAAGTCCAGTCATACAAGGGATTGGCGTTGGATCCGAGTAGGTTACCAGCGTAACCCAAGGTATTGCCCGCAGCGGCTACATAAGTGTTGTACCCAACACCCTTCCAGTTAAAGCTATTGCTCACGCCAATGACGGTCTGGAGGATTTCCAGTTCTCGACGGTACGCAAGCTCTTCACCAATAGCGGAAGCCTGTTGAAGGACTTGACCAGTAAGGTCGTGGAACACGGCCTCCTTGGTAACATCCATCGCAAGAGCATTCTCACGGGTCTCAGGAGTCTGAATCCATCGTTCGCCAAACTGCGCCCGAGGATGAGGTTGTCCAGGTTGACGGCGGGCACCCTTGTCCCCAATGGGATTTAGGCCAATAACCTTTTGACCGTTAAGCTTGGTAGCTTCAGTCGGCATCAATCGGTCACCGATGAACGAGGGGTTGTTAAACGCCTCAAGCATCTTGACTTCGATCAATCCACCCGTGAGGATAGAAAATGCGTTGATGTTAATGAACGCCGTAGGATCTAGCCCAAAGCCGCTCGACTCGAACAACGCACGACTGTCACCGGGATTGGTGTTGGAAATTACATTACGGGCACGCATATTTCGTGCGTACTCTTCGCCGTTGATAGGGTCAAGTACAGACACGCCATCTCGGCCAAGAATGGCTTCCGCCATCTTGCCAAGGGTCAAGTCTGCCATGTTGAGCTTTCGCTCGCCCAACCGACGATTGTGAGCATTGTCGGTATAGTTGGAGCCATTCTCGTCACACAAGCCTAGTCCATGGCGGATCTCGGTAGTGAAACGAAACGCACCCCCCGGTTCCCGACTTCGGGATTCGTACAGGTCTCTAAAATTGAACATATTGATCATCTGATTAGCCTCCTTGGGTTAAATTAGTTACGGGATGGAGTCGGCAGAACGAAGGGCGGACAGTTTGCCAACAAGGCGAACTCTCAATTGCTCCGTACCTGACCCCACCTTGGGTTGAAGAAGTTGTCCCACAATGGACCCAGCGGTAGAGCCGATGGCAAAGGTGTTGTCACCAGTTGCACCAACTACACCCACAACAGTACTACCAATCGCACTGGCAGCACCAGTAACATTAGCGGTATAAATGCAGCTCAACGCCACAACAATACCGTCACCGGTGTACCCAGGAGTACCCGCAGTAGCATCAGCAGCAAGTTTGCCTTGAAGGGCAACGCCAACATAGGCCGCACCGATCTCAGCAACCGTGCTGGAGATTCCAGCCGTACCTTTTGAAACAGGCTCGACTACCCCGGCGTTAATACAGAGATGATCCCCTACGCTGATGACAATAGATGCCACCGCAGGAAGGTTAATCGTCTCGTACACCTCGGGAGACAGAACGAACCGCCCACCATTAAAACTAGCACCCATCGTAAACTCCTTTTAGCTTTTGAGCCAAGAAAATACATCTTTATCCGGCACCTTACCGGCAACTGCAATCGGAACGGAGGTTAACGGTTTGGAAACCGATTCCGCCAAGGCTACACGCCTGATTACAGGGATGACTTCCGCCTTGGGAAGCTTTGAGAGCGACTCCAAGAGGGTAGACTCTAGGGTGATACCCGCAGCAGCACACAGATCCTGAACTTCGCTCAGGGATGTGCCAACGGGTGCCACAACAACACTTTCGGTAATAGGGGCCGACACCGCAGGAGCAGCTACAGGCACCAAAACCACAGGTTCAACAGGATCAGACATAACTGACTCCTTAAGGGTGACAGGATCTACAAACGACTCTTTCGCAGGAGAAGATCCCTTTTTCTCCCCCGAATCTCCTGAATCAGACGATCCATCAGAATCGCCGTCGGTATCAGACTTCATGCCGTATTCTTCGGCAATCGCTTTTAGCTTGTCGTCGTATTTTGTGTTTTTGCATTTAGCGACATCTTCCATTTTTGTGCATCGTTCACATTTGGCTTTGTGTGCTTCGCTTACACTCTCCGACAAAGAACTGGTTGTCGCAGGATTAGCCACAAGATCCACGGAGTAAACCTTCCGAATCTCCACAACTTCCTCAACTCCTTTTACTTTCCTGTACGCACAATCTGCAAAGTGGGAAAATCCCATTGTGTTGGGCATCTTTTCAGCAGCTTCCATAATTCGATCCGCCATGGGATGCGACATGAGCAACTCAAAGTCACCGTAAATGCCTTCACCCTCGATGTAGTGAGCATTCACAATACGGCCTAAACGATCATCCACATCTCGATCATTCTGATTTACCCGGTCATGATTCTTGTTGACAACGGCATTTTCATACAAGGTGCAAGCGTTGCGCATCGCATCTTGAGCATACTTGCGCCCGTTCTTAGACACAGGCCCTAGGATCTTGATATTGCGGATTACACCAGCACCCCTATCAATGATAAGGGAACTGAATTGACCGCTCTCAGCAAACGACCCGTCAAGTAAGGTTGCGCTACTCATGTCTATACAATACTCCTAAGTATAAAACTTGTCAACTGCTACCTTTGACACTATCGTCCTGGGGCTTAGGTTTGTCGTTTGGTACTTCAGGCACTTCTAGCGGCGGTACGATAATAGCCGGTTCTCCATCCACGCCGGGTATAACCGTTGGCAATTTAGGATCAGTAGGCCTAGGATCTTGTATTGCTTCCCTACGGCGGTTATCTAGTTCCTTAGCGTAATCCAAACCAATCTCCGAAGAAATGGTCCGTTTAGACTTGATCCCTAGGTCCATGTATTCACGATTAGCCCTGGACTCCGCACCCTTGTCCCGGATCTCCATTGAAGGAGCAGAGATCTCCATTTTTACTTCATCGGCCCATTCCAATGGTACAAGTCCCGCTAGGGCAGCATTTTGCAATGCCCGGATAATAATCTTCTCGAAGCACTCTTGATACGCCCGCTGGGAACGAACTGCGCTGCGAAGGAAAGGACTCTCCGCCGTCAAAGATGACGCAAAAGACATTCCATCCGCTTTGCCACTAACAAGCCATTCCGGGGCAGAAAACTTCATGCCAGCAGCTCGAAGGATTGCTTGAAGAACATCGAGGTGAGCCTCAACACTTTTACCACCGGGAGGTTCAATGTACTTGGTATTGTTTGTCATGTCCAAGATCGTTCCCGGTGTTACCGTTTGGTAACCTGAAAACGAGGAAGGAAGCATATTGCCGGGGACTCCTTGACTGTAAGGATACCCACTTTTTTGAGTGTCAATAAAGTCGTCCATCTGTTCCGAGGTGACGCTGTCATGTTCTCGGATTGCTGCTATAGCTGCCTGAATGGCAGACCCTTCCCCTACATTGCGTGTCAACTTCATCGCCAGGTTAAACATCTCTAGTGTAGCGAATGCAAAGTCTGGGACACCCCGTTTCATTGCTGCGGTGCCGTTTAATTTCATATGCACCACATCCACGGCATCAACGGTGTTGTCTTCTATTGCGGTGCCGGAAGCGTTGTTGTAGCGGATGTTGTAAGCGTGTACCGTCTGGGAATCGGTAGGGTCCGTTAGGACTCCAAATCCCCAAGAAACAAAATCGCTGCCATTGGGTTGCGTAACAAGTTCAGGCTCCGCAAATCGGAGTTTTAAATACCCGTCATGTTGATTGAACATTCGGACAAAGATTTCACCGTCTACACGGGACCTGCGAAAGATTTCTTCCTGAACCGAAATAAACGATTCCCGCTTGTACCAGTCGTGAATAAACTCTTGGCACTCCCTTGCCATGTCCGGGGAGTTTACGCTGGAGAAATGCACTGTGTACCCTGTGCCAATTACATAACTGATAAGCGATTCTATTAAACCATTGGCGTTAGGGTTTGTCCTAAAGCAGAACCTGCTGCCAGCCCGTAACCTAGCCAGATCTTGTTCATTCCGAATAAAGGGGTAATCTGCACCAAACGCACGATCAGTGGGATTGCTTATTCCCCATGCAGAATACCCCATGCCTTGATATTGATTTGACCCCGCCATAAACGCATCGCCCTGCATCTGCGCAGGGGCGTAAGGAAATCCAAAGTTCTCACGAACCTTCTTAGAAGGAAGCACAGGATCTGTAAACAAACTCTTAATGCGACCTAGCAGACTCATGTACGAAGCCCTCGGGTGGGAGGTCTGTGTCTGTTATTAGACACAGAAATAAGTGTTCTTAACGCAAGTTCCAAGGCATCGGGCCCGTCATCATACCTAGCCGAGGGAAACAATCTTAACTGATCCATCAGCAATTGCCCGTAACTATTTTTCATTATACGGAATCGCTTTTGCTCTAAGAATGGCCCAAGTCTACGGATGCGCACTTCTTTCTTTATTGTATTATGCACACCTTGGGCCAATAAGCGCAACCCTAAATTGTCCGCCTTCTTGTTCATACCACTTACCAGCAAGTGCTGAAAGCTATTGGATTCGCACACCACCATGTCCGGTTGCATCTTAAGCGACATCTCCAGAACTGTATCTACAATGGCTTCCGCAGACATCCTGGATATGAACGGATTGACTACAACGGTGTTGTCATGAAGCCTTCCTACAGCAATAATTGCGCAGTAATCCCCGTTTTTGCTCTCCGTACCCTTTGACGGATCTATTGCAATAGTGACCGTTTTCATCTCGTCCCGTTTGGGCCAAGGCTTGTCCCACCATATTTCATCGCCAAACAAATCCGCTGACCATTCTGTAGCACCAGGTGCCGTAGGATTCTGTTGGTATAACGCCTCAAATTCCCTTGCACCTAGCGAAACCTTTATTTGGTCTAACGCTGAAAGGTCATATTTAGTTGGCCAAAGAGGTTGACCGGGACTTCTAGGGTCGTCCGTGTGCCTGTCTACCGTGGCTACCGCTGGTAAACACAGATACTCGAATTGATCCGCACCTCGATCCATGGACTGCAACGATAACACGGAACCAACAAGGTCCTCCGGGTTCCATCGTGTCATAACGATTAAAATCCGGGCATCTTTCTCCGCCCTTGTCCTAAAAGTAGATTTGTACCAGTTCAGGATATTGTCCCTGACGGTTGGACTATCCGCATCTTGCCTGTTTCTGATTGGATCGTCTACGATCAACCATTTACCACCCATACCCGTAATTGACCCACCCACACCTGCTGACCTGTAAAACCCTTTCCGACCAACCATTTCAAACAAATCAGTTGTCCTAGTGTAACTTTCTGTTACACCACCTCGACCACCCTGCCCCTCGGGCAGTCTGGAAAGAGGAAATAACATCTTGAACCGTTCCCCGGCAATGTATCGCTGGACATCCCTATTGATCCTGCCAGACAGTTCTGCCGAGTAGGAACAGGCCATGACCTTTTCGTCGGGGTCTCTGCCTAACAGATACGAGGGTAAAAGCCTAGAAATGAGTTCACTTTTCCCATGTCGAGGCGGCATTGAGACACATAAACGCCTCAAGGCATCCGGGTGACCATCCGGTAGTAACATTCGCTCGATGTGATTGATTATTAACTGATGATGCCAGGAACACTCGAATTCCGGGAATACATACTCACAATAAGACTGGAAGTTTTCCCTTGCATTCTTCCTTTTTGCAAGTTCATCTACCATTTTGTCTAAATCACTCACTATCCACCTCCCGGATGACAACTTTCGCTAAGTCTATCCTGACTTCCGCTGGAGTAACATCCAATACCAACATCCTGTTCTTCCCGGCCAGTTTTTGTTGCTTTGCCCTCTCCTCCACCAACATATTTAACTGTTCATCCGACATCTTTGCAGGATCCGTTTGAGTAATCAAACGATGATCCACTTCGGACCGTGTACTATACCCTCGACTCTTGGCCAAAGTTTGCAAAGCAATCCTAACAGCCCACCCGTGACCGGCCATGACAGCTTCACTAAAGTACCCCTCGGCGACATCCGCCAACATCGTCCTGAACTTCATCATCATTTCTTGCATCTTTGGGCGCACGGCTATGTACCGGGACAGTCGAAACACATCCACATTCAAAGCATTAGCGGCCTTAGGGATGCTTCCATTACACGCTTTCAGCGTACTTAATACCTCACGCTCCCCCAACTTCCTTCCCGCTGGCAACATCCCTTCCTGCTTCTCTTTCTTTTTAGCCATCACACTTCTCCTCCATATCGCTAAGCAATCTGCGGACGAATAACTCCGTCATATGGTCTTCCCGGTCCATACCATACGCATCACAGATAATATCCAAATCCAGTAACCATGGGTCCAACCCAATGCTAGCGCACTTCTGCAAAAACTCCACCAATAGTACAGTGACGGCTTCTTCTTCCCCATCTTCCTTGTTCTTTTCTAGTATCATCTTACGATACCACTTTTGCAATACTCGACTGCCAGGTTCGTAACATGAGTTTTCCATGTCCGTCTGCGAGTCTATTCGCAGAGGATCCTCCAGTCCACCACTCCACCCAGCTTCAATACCATTAGCGTGTAACAACCATGCCACACGACGATTTAACCCTATTACAGCCTCAACTTTATCCTTGGCACTCAAACCACAATCCACCCTAAACCCAACACCCGAATACAAAGGCAACTCCCCACCATCCTCCAACTCTCCCACACCCTCCTCCGTAAGGAACACTCCACCACACCACTTTACTTTCCCTTTGCCTAGCTTACTCCTAGCAATACTACCATATTCTCGCTGAGCATCCCTAGCATTCTTACCCAGTATACCACAGTACAACTCCCTACCAAGAATAGTAAACAATCGGTCAGGTAACAACTTAGGCTCCGCCATTACACTACCTTCCATGGTTGTTGTACCCACCATATAATTCCAGAGGGATGTCGTCAAAGCACTCCATGCCCAACTCCTTGTTCAAGTCACGGTTAAATACAGCATACACGCCATATTTCTTTTCCAATACCCAATCTACCCATCTTGCTGCTTGTCTCTCACTTTCAAATTCCCTGTATACCACTATTCTTCGGTTTATCTCAACCAACTTTACCGTTCCACGCCAGCGACCCTTTATACCCTCAAATCCTTTGTCCCAACTTACACCAATATACCCGCCATTCCTGCGGGATGTAACCGCAGAATCCCGAAATACAGGATGTACATACTTAACATTATCTGGAGTACATAGTTTAGAAGTATCTATACGAACTAAACAACAATTACCTGGCCTAGGATTTTTGTCATACCACGCCAGGAAAAGCTTTCTACTAAAAAAACCAGTACCCACTAGCCTCTTTCTTTTATGTATCAATATCCAATTGTCAGCATATCGGCGAAGGCCGATCAGGCCCTGAGCCTCGTAAGTCATAGGAATCCCACCACCTGCGTGCCGTACATTTTTACAGCCTTCAGCCTGTACCCTTGCCATCTCCGATGGCGTAGCAGCTACACAGAAGGAAGGCTTACGCCTTCTAGGTTCAACCATATTATCCTCAACCGTTAGCGTTAGTTTTTGCTAATAACGATTTAAGCCTATCCGTTAACAACGCTTCGCTAGATGTGCGTCTCCCAAAAGAGGGCGTGTCGTCTTTATTCCTTCTTTTAGTACTTATTTCTACTATACGCAATCCTACAATAACTGGCTGTGGATGTGTACCACGATCTAAAAACCTGAGGTCAGATTCATCGCCGTTGACTACTTTTAATGTAATTCCGCCAACAGTATCAACCAAGGGAAACTGACCATGGTAAGGCACAGCAATATTATGCCCGGCAAGAATTGCTAAACGGCACTCTTCCTCGTTTTCTCCTGACCAACTAAAAGTCAAATGACCACTAAACCCGGACCTGTGCCGTATTGGAACCTTTGTGTAGTCATACCACATCACGGAGGGGAACTCGCTCTGTAAAGCCAGGAATGCAGGGTAAGTCTCCCACAACACATCGGTAGTCCCGTTCAACCGTACCGCTAGCCGAAGACCCCTACGGTCTGCCTTACGGGCCAACGCACTAACTTCCAGACGCAATTTCTTAAAATACGCATCTCGATCATCTAGGAAAAGTCGCCTTCGGGTTTCCCTTGCTCGATGGATTGGGGACGAAGTCTCATTTGCCCTAGCCCTGCCAGTGTACCCAATACAGTCCTTTATGCAAGGATCAGTTGCAAAGGTACAAAGGTTAGGCCCTGTGCCAAATATCCCCTTGTATGGAGACATATAACTAATACCAACCAACCATCCCAGTTCGTTCTTTGTTCTAGGATCAGCCTCAACCGATAATAGATCAGGATGGTTTGTGGCAGAATACTTGCAGTCTTCCTCGGTATACATTCTAGGTTCAACCATACTAGACTCCTCACATAGCGCAGGGGACTCCTCACACAAGGGCGACTCCTCACACAAGCGGCCCGTGGACTCCTCACATATACTTGCATTGTACTAGGAAGGGTGCCCGAAGGCACCCCCTCGGTGTCAAGGTTTTCGTCAGAAAAACATACACAAACCTCTGACTACTAATTGGCGTTTGCCGAAGCGGCGCACTCGAAGACAATGTATAAGGGCCGCTGAAGCGGCCAACCCGGTGTATTAAATCTAGACTAAAAAGAGGTGCAACTAGCGTTGCATACGATAATGGGTACACTTCGTGTCCCAAATGCCAAACCCCCCTTACCCCCCATGGTCGAAACCAAGGAAAGTAAACAGACTGCCAAGGTCACATTAAGGGCTTCTAACCCACCTTCATCAGAGATCGTCTGACTAGGACCACCCTATCGGTCCCATAGCTTTAGCCTGCACTGATAGTATACACCTTCGCTAGCGAAAACAACACACCAAACAGGAAGTATTTCCCTAGCGGAGAAACTTGGTAGACACCTTACCCAGATTAACACTCAGAAAAAAGGTTTTCATACGAAGCCACATTTTCAGGAATAGGAGAAGATTTAGGGGGTAGGGGAGGTATTACAAAGTAATACGATCCCAAGCTAAGGCCAGAAATATTAGCTAAGGTTAGCTAAGGAATTAGCTAAGACTTAGCTAAGGTCAGGGGAACGCTAGGAAAGATGAAGGGGAGGGAAGAGGGTGAAGGGCGAGATACAGGAGAGAGGGGTGGAGTAAAAGAGAGAGGGACGGGTGTACAGGTGGTGAGTTTCGAGGTTTTGACATCCTCGTATCAGCTAACCCCCCATGCCCACATTGTCTTAGGATGTGGGTCCCTTATCTTTTTTGGTCAAGCGGGGTGGAAATCGCCCCGCTTTTATCCTATTCTTGTCCGACTCTATGCCATAGCTAACCTTATTCTGCCCGTGGCCGTGGCCATGTTCGCCCCATGTTTCCCGAAGGTGGGTGTATTGTCTTTTTCTTTCCGGGTGGTGCTGATGGCCTTGATTCGAAGCCCCACTATTACGGGCCTGGCCTTCGGACCTCGGTCTAAGAAGCGTAGGTCGGATAAGTCCCCGTCGATAACCTTAAGCTTATGGCCTCCGATGGTATCGTAAGCGGGCAATTTTCCATGGTAGGGGATGGCAATATTGTGGCCATTGGTGATGGCCTGGGCGCAATCGGAATCATTGCTGCCAGTCCAACTAAAGGTCAAATGCCCTTTGAATCTGGTCCGGGATTTGGTTGGTATCTTCGTATAATCGTAGAATTGTACGGTGGGAAAGTCGGCCTGGATGGCTCGGAAACGGGGATAGGTTTCCCACAAAATGTCAGTTGTTCCATTCATCCTAATACATGGCCTAAGGCCTAAACGGGTGGCCTTCTTGACTAGGTTCCCTACCTCGATCCTGAGTAGGGTGAAGTAAAGCTCCCGATCGTTTAAGAATAGGTTACGGCGTGTTTCCCTCGCCCTATGTATGGGGGAAGTTAGGTTATCCGCCCTACCTCTTCCGGTATGGGTTATACAGGATTTGATACATTCAAGGGTTGCAAACGAACAAAGGTTCGGGGATGTTCCAAAGATTCCCTTATGGGGTGACATATAGCTAATACCCGTAAGCCAACCTTTACCCTTAGTGGTTTTAGGGTCGGCCTGTACGCTTAAAAGGTCGGGATGGTTGGTAGGTCCGTACTGGCAATCAGACTCGGTATAGGTGGTGCTCATGGTCTATTCTCCTTCACTGGGTTGAAACGGGTTGAAACGGGTTGGGGTTGGGGTTATCGGGTGGTGTAGGTTTCCCGGTTCTTCTTTTTGTGTTCCATGTCGGGGATAAGTCGCTCCAATCGTGCTAGGTGTTCTTTCGCCTCTTCTAGGTCCAATTGGTGGCGTTCCTTGCAAGCTCCAATCTCCTGAATTACCTTATCCCATGTTTCAATGCTAGGGGCGTTTTCATAGGCTCTT
>Ga0208960_1000639_pt1 | contig 19524 bp, 17 predicted proteins | sample GreLakmeON33MSRF_FD_187703 | JGI IMG/M metagenome (GOLD analysis project Ga0208960, IMG submission 187703) | Freshwater lentic microbial communities from great Laurentian Lakes, MI, USA - Great Lakes metaG ON33MSRF (SPAdes) | ecosystem: Environmental > Aquatic > Freshwater > Lake | place: Great...
GTTACCACTCTTTCCAGCTCTTTGTGGTGATCGGGACTCGCGAAGACTGCCGCCGGACGCTGGCGGAGCTGACCCGTTTGTTTGCTGGCCGATAATCGTATTTTCCGACGCTTGAAGTCCGGGGCTGGGTGCATAGGTTCGAGACCGTGCGCGATGAACAGCCCGTTGATCTCCAAGCCGCCTTCCTTGCGGCCGGGATTTCTTTGTGCCTGCACCTCGTTTTGATCTGGGTCTTGCCGACCGTCTTTCATCATCCGGTTTTGGTGGTACATCCTATTCAGGTGTTGACGGCCCCCGTTCCGTTTGCCGAAACCCGGCTGCCGCCAGTCCTGCGTTATGCGGAGACCAATAGTGCGGCGAATCGCGCCCAGCCATTGGTCGCTCCCTTTGTCGCGTCGCGTAACCAGGTCGCCGCTCAGCCCGTGCCTGAAAAGATGCCGACCAAATCATCCTTACCAAAATCACTTGGCACCGAGAATATGATTCGGGTGGCCCAAGGTAAACCGCGCTCGATTGATTCGCCCGAATCGGTTTCGGCGGATGGGCAGGCCGGGACGGCTTCGGCCGCGGTCGGCCCCATGCCTGGCAAACCCGTCGAGGCCAAGCCGCTCGCTCCACCCTCCGCGACGCCCCGCGACCTAGAGCGGCCCAAGGCCACCGTGCCTTCGGGTACGACGGGCCTTATTTTGAAGAATAATATCGGGGTCGGTCGGGCGGGGGTCATCGCCATCGACGCCCGTTTCAGTATCTATGGCGATTATACTCAACGAATGATGGAAGCCATCCAGTCCAGCTGGTGGGACATCGTTGATCGCTCACGTTTCGAGACCATGGCGCAAGGTCGGGTCATGGTGCGTTTCAAACTACATCGCGATGGCACCGTCACCGATACCCAGATCCTATGGAAAGACGTGCCTAATATCATGGCTTTCGCTTGCAAAGATTCAGTCATGGCGCCGGCTCCCTTTGATGCTTGGCGCCCAGATATGGTCGCCCTTTTCGGCGAAGAGGATACGGTGACCATCAGTTTTCATTACCGCTGATGTGTGCCGCCCCCTTTGATTGGATTCCTTTTGGTCGTGGTGTGCGCGTGGTGCAGCAGCACGAGTGTGGTTTGTTCGCGGTCGAAAAACCCGACGGTATCCTGGCGCATCCTAATCCGAATGAGGCGAACGAGAAAGGCACCGTATTGATCGAAGGTAATTATTCGCACGAAGAGGAAGCGTTTCATATCCGCGACGGCAAGGGGGGCATCCGGCGCGTGTATCTGCTCAACCGACTCGATTCTCCGACCAGCGGCGTGCTCTTGCTCGCACTGGACGAAGCGTTAGCGGATATCGTCCGCAAACTTTTTGCTACATCGAAAGTTTCTAAGAAATATATCGCCTTAGTCAAAGGGCGGGGGCTGCGGACCCCGCGCGGCACCTGGCAGGATATGTTGGTGAAGTCCAAAGGGCCTGGTAATAGCGTGCGATCGGGTGTCGCCAGCGGCGACGGCTTGGCCGCGATCACGATGTACCAATGGGAGCGGGCGGCCGGAGAGGATATCCCGCTGTCATTGATCCGGCTGGAGCCCCGTACGGGGCGCACGCACCAGCTGCGCGTCCAGACCTCCCAGCACGGCCATCCGATCCTCGGCGACCGCACTTATGGCGATTTTGATTTCAATAAGACCATCGGTAGCGCCCGAGGCTTTAAACGCCTCTTCTTGCACGCGATGAGCACTGAGCTGACTTTCGCATGGCAGGGTAAGGAAATCCATTTCAGCGCGACCGCGCCAATGCCTAAGGAATTTGAGAAAGCGTTGGGTGGCCCGGAGAAAGGTCCAAGCAAAGGTGGTTCGGGTCCGCGACGCGATACCGGTACGCCTATCTCGCCCCGCTTAAGAATTAGGCTTTAAGGATGGGGACCGCACCACGCGAGGTCTTCAGGTGTGCGTATTCTATTCTTAGGTAGGGACGGCTCTCCGCGCCGTCCGTTCGCTGGCAGGTATGCGGATATCGATCGGGGCAACGGCGGGCTCGGAGAGCCCGCCCTACCCGAAGCATCTGGTAGGGCTGACCACCCTTGGTCAGCCGCGGTTGAGCGAGGGCGCTCAACCCTACCCGAGACCGAGCGGACGACGGATGCGATGTCATCGCGCCCCGCCCTTGAGGCAGCCGAACAAGGGCGCGTCGGTTTTATTCGCCGTGCCAGACCTTCTTGAGCATGGTCACGGTTTCGGGGTCGTGTTGCACGAGCTCCTTGCGATTGAACGGGAACATGTCGTTTTCGCCGAAGAACGCTTCGCTGGTTTCGGCGAAGAATTCATGCGGGTTGGTCATGGCATACGCTTTGACGTTGGGGGTGATCTTACCCTGCCAGTTTTTGCGCGAAACTTTGTCGTAGGATTTATTGCCTACCGCGCGGGCGAAGCAGGCTTTGATGTCTGGCTGATTGCCGCCAAGGACGCGGTCGTGGTAGCCGTGGGCGAGCTCATGCAAGGCCAGCATCGGCATACGCAGCACTTCTTTATCGAGAATATCGAAATTGGTGAATTCGACGCCCTTGGCCATGGCGGGGTCGCGGCCGTTTTTCTTCAGCCAATCGGCCCCAGGATGGTATTCAGCGCGTTGCGGAATCTTGGGGTAGGGGGGCGAAATCCAGAGGGGAATCTTCCGCAGCTCCGTGACGGCCGCGGCGGGCACGACGCGTACGATTTCGACCAGCTGTTGGGCGACCAGTGACAAGCGGGCCTCGGTGAGGGTTTTCTTTTCCGGCGTCAGGAGTTCGCTGCGGACATGGACGGCCCATCCTTGTAGGTCGCGTACTTCATAACTCGGGGCGGAGGGAGCTTCGGCGGCGGCAAGACTGGCCGATAGCAGAAGCCACACCGCGATTTTACCGATCATGGCTGCTCGGAAGGGTCGTAGAGGCCTTGGCGGATGACGTAGCGGATGACCCCGGCTACATCGTGCACGCCGAGCTTGCGCATGAGATTGGTGCGATGATTTTCGACGGTCTTGGCGCTGATGTTGAGTCGGTTCGCAACTTCCTTGCTGGAATGACTTTGGGCCAAGAGCACGGCGACTTCGCGTTCGCGCTCAGAAAGTGTCCCGCCTTTTTCGTCGACCAGGCTCTCGGAGGACTGTTGAGCCTCGATGAGGGCTTTTTGGTAGGAGGGGCTGAACCAATTTTTACCTTCGGCAACGGCGTCGAGGGCTTCGCGAAGTTCGGAGAGCGGGGCGCTCTTGTTCACGAAGCCGCAGACCCCTTCTTGAAGCAGCCCGTGGGCAAGTTGCTTTGCAGTTTTGGCGGAAAAAATTAACACCCGTAGGGCGGGCAATGTGTGGTGGAGTCGGCGCAGGACTTCGATGCCGCTAATGCCAGGGAGCAGAATATCGAGGATGAGCACGTCGGGTTTAAGTTTGAGCACCAACGCGACGCCTTCGGCGCCATCAGCCGTCGAACCAACCACCGAGTATTTGCCGCGTGATTCGAGCATTTCCATGACTAATTCCCGGATCGCGGTCTGATCCTCGATTACCACCACGGACTTTTTCAGAGCTGGGGCCGATTTCATGCGATCAGTATGCCCTAACCCCGGCAGGGTTAAAGGGTTAAAGTTTTCTGCCCCTAGGCCGCATCTCCCGAGGGGTCGACCAGCCCCTGCCGGATGACGAAACGGACGAGGCCGGCCACGTCGCGTACGCCCAGTTTGCGCATCAGATTGGCTCGGTGGTTCTCGGCCGTCTTGATGCTGATCTGCAGTTGGCCGGCGACTTCCTTGCTGCTATAGCTCTTGGCGATGAGCACGGCGATCTCCCGTTCGCGCGGTGTCAGCTGATCCAACATACTATCAGCGTGATTGACTGGGGTGGCGAGCGCTTCGCGGACTGTACGGTCGAAGTTTTCGCTAAACCAAGGTTGGCCATTGGCAAGGGCATCGACGGCCTTGCGGAAATCAGAGAGGGGGTCGGTCTTGTGCACGAAACCGTGGATGCCTTCTTGAACCAGTGCACGAATAATGTGCGGTTCTTTTTTTCCCGAAAAAATCAGCACCTTCATGAAGGGTAAGCCACGACTGAGTCGGCGTAGTACCTCGATACCGCTGAGGCCTGGCATAATCACGTCGAGCACCAGTAAGTCAGGACGTAAGTCCAAGGCCATTTCGATACCGGTTTTTCCGTCGGCGGCTTGGCCGACGACGGTATAGCGTCCGTGTTTGGAAATAAGTTCTGCGAGCATATCGCAAATCGCCGACTGATCTTCGATGATGACTACGGTTAACTTAGAGGCTGGGGTTTTAGGCTTAGCTAAGCTCGCATCCTTACGAAGAGGGGTAAGTAAAGCCGTAGGTTTGGAGATACGGATTTTCAGGAGCGAGGTTTTCATGGTTAAGTTACTTGGGGTATTTCCTGCGTTGATGGGTAATACTCAATTAAAAGACGCTAAGGTTCTTTACTCATGAAGACACATCCCGGTTGGGCACTTTTGTTAGTCCTGACCTTACTTAGCGGGCTATTTTTTTCTGTCATAGCATTATCTTCAGGGCTTGTCGTGGGCAGCCGAGAGGCCGCCATCAGCCGTCATTTACGTATTTTACGAATGGGAGCAGAGGCCGCCGCCTGGCGTGGATTGGGCGAACTGCAAGGGCAAGTCGGTCGGGATGATGCGCCGACCTTTGATGAATTAACGGTGGGGCTGTGTTTCAAACGTCGCGAAGATCGGAATAAATTAAGCGGGGAAATCGCCACAGAGTCTGGCCAGCTAAGTTGGCGGATCGAGGATTTGTCCCTGAAATATGATCTCTCCGCCGGTCTCTCGGCGCCGTTCCAATCATCGGCTTGGGCGAAGACGTCAGCGGGTCGGCAAAAACTTTGGCTGAGCGCACCGGACTTAAAACTTAATAGTTTAGCCAGACAGGCTTTGGCGCTGGGTGATCACGATTTATTTTATTACCACGCGGGTTGGACGGAAAAACCGGGAGTGAGTTGGGGCGTCCGGGGGCTTTTGACTAATCCGATTGATGGCGGCTTTAAGTATAACCTCTCAAGCCCGTCGGTCTTGAAGTCGGTGCTCGGCCAGCGTTTGGCAGAAGTGATATCAGCGCCCCCGACTTTGCGTTCGCCCGCACTGGGTTCGGCGCTCCAATATGAGAAAGAAGGCGTACGACTGCATACGAATGCGCCGATCCTGACGGATTTTAGACTAAGCCTTGGGTTTTTCAATTCACGGAGCGACGGCAGGCATCGTCTGCGTTTTCATGGGACGATGGTGTGGTGGAATCCTTCGTCATCCCCAGTTCTGGCGAATTCAGCTCACCGGTTATTTCTGGTCGAAATCTTGGGCGCGCCTGAAGTCACGATCAAGAATCTGAATTCGACCGCAACTTTTACGACCGCGCTTGATGATTGTCCGCAGTTCGACCTTGGCGTGATTGAGCAACGTTTACGCGAACAGGGCCTATGGCTTTGGGCGGAAATCGGCGACGCTTCACTTTACGGCATGGAGCGTCGCGGACTGTTGCCAGGGGAAGTTTTCGCGATAATCACGCCGAATCCGACCTCGCAGCCCCAGGGCCTGGCGCGGATTCTGACTCGCACGACGTGGAAGATGGATACGGCGGTCCATGGTCCCACTTGGCGGAGGCCTTCGGTGACGGTTTTTCAGCCAACAGATAAGATTGAAATAACGATACGGTTTCCCGAAAAGCTCTCCCTCCGTTTAAGACCAGCGACCGTTGAGGCCAATCGAGACACTTTGATTTCGAACTATCCTTCGAGCGCGATGATCACGCTCGAAAACATCCCCATGCCGGATTTTCGCATCCTGACGACCGGGGCGGATTATTCCCGTGAGGATAGTTCGAGTTATGTGATTGGAGAAAGAAGGGCCTGTCTTCGATTGCGCCTCCGCAATGTGGAGCTGGCGGACTTATTCAGTCGGGCCCATAGTCACGACTTGCTGAAAACCTATTGGAATCTGGACGACCCCCTCGATGCCGCGGATTGGGTGGTAGATAATCCCTTATTGTCCATTTTAGATGGGAGCGACTTTGCACAGAGTCCGGCTGACGGGGTGCTTTGGGATGCCGATGCGAATGCGCATGATGCCGAAAACGCCGGTGCGTTTGCGGGGGCCCGAGTGCGCGAGTTCATCTTGCCACCGCTCATCTCGCCTGGGGCGCTAAGGCATTTGGAGGCGCCCGCTGGCCAGGAGTGGTACGAGTGGATGGACAGGGGGTTTTGCGCCGCGCCGCTTTCCGTGCCTGAGTCCGGAGTTTTTTCGCATAACCCGTGTCTGGTACCTTGGGATTCAGGATCGTCTTTCGATGAGGGGAACGCTGCCGAAAAACTCGCCCTGCGAGGCGTATTTAATATCAATAGTACGGAAGTGGCCGCCTGGGTCGCCTTCTTAAGTTCCGCGACTTTTCTCTGGCAGGCGGAAGCGGGAGGTCCGCAGCTGGCTGGTCAATTGATTGGAAATATTTTCTTCAACCAGCCCAGTGGCGCTCATTTGGCCAAATGGGCGGTCGTAAATCCGATCGATCTCAGCCGAGAGAAGCTCGAAAGTCTACGCTTTGAAGATTTGACTAACGTGAGTAGGCAACAATCAGCTCGTTGCCTGACCGCGACTGAGATAAAGATGCTGGCGACTAAAATCGTAGAATTACAAACCAGCTGCGGCTGGCCTTTCTCATCACTCAAGGCTTGGGCGGAGTCCGGCCTGCTCGGGCAAGCGATCAAGCAGGCAGACCTCAATGCCTTCTTGGGTTCGGAGCTGCTTCATTCGCCTTTGAGTTTGAAAGCGGATGCGATGTTAGAGGCTTTGGCTCCGATGGTTTCCGTGCGCGGGGATACTTTTAGGGTGATCGGGCGGGCGGAATTATCGGGGGTGAGCCAGGGTGGGGCCTGCGAGGTTGAATGGATCGTCCAACGCATGCCCGAGGCCCATCCGCAAGCCACGTTGGGTCGGCAGTTCAGGATAATTTCCACCCGAATTCGTAACCTGTAAAGCGTGTGGGGGCTTGACTGGCAGAAGAAAGACCTAAAATTGAAGGGTATGGAATCTAATCCCTTCATCGTCGCTGACGCCCCGGCCTCTGACCGCGCGGCCTTCTTCCGTCGCACCTACGGCCTCGTGGCCGCTTCGTTCGCCGCCTTCGCTCTCGCCCTCTACGGCTTTTTCGTTTCCGGCGTCGCCGAGACGTTCATGCGCGCCATCGCCGGCATCGGCTCCTGGGGTATCCTCGGCGTCATGGTCCTCTTCTGGCTCGGCACCACCGCCGCCCAGTCTCTGGCCTTCAATCGGGCCTCCCGTTTCTCCCAGTATGCGGGTCTGGGCATCTACGTCCTCCTGCAGGCTTTGATCTTCGTCCCGTTGATCTACTACACCGCCCAAGTCACCAATGGTAGCCCGGGTGAGATTCTTGTACCCGCTTGCATGGTCACCGGTGCCCTCGTGGTCGCGCTGACGGCCGTGGTATTCATGACGAGCCTCGATTTCTCCTTCCTGAAAGTCGCCATCGTCATCGGCAGCATCTGCGCTCTCGGTATCGTCATCGTCTCGCTCTTTGCCGGCTGGTCGCTCGGCACCTGGTTCTCCATCGCGATGATCGTCCTGATGGCCACGGTGATTCTCTACCAGACCAACGAAATCAAGAATACCATGGAGACCGACCAGCACGTCGCCGCGGCCTTCGTCCTGTTCTCGTCCTTCGTCACGCTGCTCTTCTACGTCATCCGCCTCTTCGCTGGTCGTCGCGAATAAGCGCAACCTGCAGTAACTTCGAAGGGCTTTCCGGTGTTACATCGGGGAGCCCTTTTTGTTTATGCATCGTTTCGTTCTCCTTTGCCTCTCCTTGGTTTGCGCGGCTTCGTTGTCGGCCCAAGGGAAGTTCCGCGATCTTCTCGCCGCCAAGGCGCCGGAAGGGTTCGTCGAAAGGGCCTGGACGGTCGACGGCGTGAAGCGGACGGCGCTCGTCCGCGTGCCAGTCGGCGCGAGCAGCCAGCTGGCCGTGGTCTTCGGCTGGCATGGCCACGGCGGCCGCTCGACTCACTCCGCCGGCCGATGGGGTTACGCCGACATCGACACGACCTCGATCCTCGTCTTCCCGCAGGGCCTGCCGACCGTCTCGCCGCTCGTCGACAAGGAAGGGCGCATGCCGGGCTGGCAGACCTCCGTCGACAGCGAGGGTGGCCGTGATATCAAGCTCTTCGACACCATCCTGGCTGACCTCAAGAAGGAGCATTCGCTCGACGCACGTCGGATCTTCTCCATGGGCCATTCTAACGGCGCGGCCTTCAGCTATCTCCTCTGGCAAGCCCGTCCGGAAGTCCTCGCCGCCATCGGCTCCGTCGCTGGCGGTTTGCGGGGCGATACTAAGGTCACTTCGCCTATGCCAGTCATCCACGTCGCCGGAGAAAAAGATCCGATCGTCAAGTTTGCCTGGCAGCAGGCGACGTTCGCCGCTGTTCGTCGGTTCAACAGCTGCAGCGAAGAAGGTAAGCCTTGGGCCAAGGAAGGCGTGCTGGATGCGACCATCTATACCTCGACCAAGGGTGCGCCGCTCGTGACGGCCATCCATGGGGGTGGCCACGAATACGCCAAGGGCTCGAGCGAGCTTATCGTCCGGTTTTTCAAGGAGAACCCTAAGCCCGCGAAGTGATCAGCGGGCTGGGTCGGTTCCCTCAAGACTTTCGGGCGACGAAGAAGCGTGTCTCGCCGGCGAACTCCTGGACCAGCGGCCCATCGGTCGCGACTTCGGTGCTCAACGGACACTCGATGACCGTGAAGCCAGTTTCCGATAGCTCACAGCGCGTTTCTTGTTCGGTGCAGCTGTGCATGAAGACGGGTGAGGTTGCGGTTTCGTGCCAACGATCGCCGGGTATGCCGTCTGACAGTAAAGATTGATCTTTCCAGTGTGACGCGTTTTGACCTTTTTCGCGATCGGGCGCGGTGAAGATCAGGATTCCCTGCGGACGGAGCACACGATGAATCGAACGAAGGGCGGCTAGTCGGGCGTCGCGATCTGGCAGGCACATCAGTCCGTTAAAGGCATAGATGACGCCGGCAAAGCTGGCGTCGGCATACGTCAAGGCGGTGGCATCTTGTTGGGCGACGAGCGCGGCCCAGTCGGGGTTGGCCTCGGCGAGTACCCCGCGAGTCATTGAGACCATGGCTTCGGAAAAATCGGTCAAACGCAGCCCCGTGTAGCCCAACTTAAGCATCCCCAAGCCGGCTCGACCGCCCCCGCAACCGATTTCAAGTAAGTCGTCCGTCGGGGCGAAGTACCGTGTAACCATGATGCGCTCTGATGCCCAAAGACCGATTTGGGTCGCCGTGCGTGCGTACATCAGAGCCGTCGCCGGTTCGCGCCAGTGAGCTTTGGGGTCCCGGTGCATAGAGGGAAGCAACCGATTCTTGCCACGGAGGCAATCGCAGGAAATATGGCCACATGTCCCGACTGTTGCTCATGATGGGTGCCGTGCTTCTGGCGGCGTGCGATGCACGCCCTCCGGTCACCCCGCTTTCGGCAGGTGCCGAAGCCGAAATGGATGTATTGTTTCCCGTGCGGGTCGGCATGATCGCGATTAATCTTCGCCTCGCGGCGACCGAACTGGAAAAGGCCCGCGGGCTGATGGGCACGCTGCAGCTTAAGGAGGGTGAGGGAATGGCCTTCTTTTATGAAGCCGACCAGCAAATGAGTTTTTGGATGAAGGATACGCCCTTGGATCTCGATATCGCTTTCGTCGCGGCGGACGGAAAGATTTTAGAGATTAAGACCTTGAAGGCGGGCGATACCGAGACCACCGCTTCGACTTCGAATCAAGTTCGTCTCGCGGTCGAAATGAGTGCGCAATGGTTTAAGCGTTCCGGCATCAAGGTGGGTGACCAGCTTAACCCGGACGATCTTCGCCGCGGCCTGACCGCCCGTGGTTTTGTGGCGACCCGTTATATTCCCTGACGCTTAAAGCGAGCGCCAGAGAAGGACGAGCAGAGTGGCGAGCGCGAGGAGGCTGAGCCAAAACGCGACGGCGATTCTTTCGGACCGGGTGGTCAAGAAAAGTTTCATCTTACGGCGAAAGACGGGCGGCGGCGAGGCGGAGGAACGACGTCAAGCGCAGTAAAAAGTAAGGTGAAGGCGAACCCTCGATGGCGATGAGCGCGCTTTCGGCGGCGGCGATTTCTGCGTCAAGCAGGCGGAAGGATTCGCGCCATGTCTCTGGGGAGATTACCGTACGCGGATCATGGCCTTGGCGGAGTTTGCTCAGGAACGCGGGCCCTTGGCGGTCACGTTCGAGCAGCATCGGTAAAGTCAGTTTGCCGCTGGCCGCATCGGTGCCGAGGGTCTTGCCGGCCTTGGAGCCGTCTTGGAGCAGGTCGATGAGGTCGTCGTAAATCTGATAGGCGATGCCCAGATGCCGCCCAAAGGTCCGGCAAGCTTCAATATGGACCGGTGGATGTTCGGCGAGGAGGGCGCCCGTCAAGCAGGCGGCTTCGAAGAGTTCGGCGGTCTTGAGGCGGATGTGCCGATAATAATCGGCCAGAGATAAGTCGTCTTGGCCGCGAGAGAAGGTTTGGCAGACCTCGCCGGAGCAGACTTCGCGGGAAGCGCGGGCGACGATGCCGCAGAGTTCGGGCGTGCGATGTTCGGCGGCCAGGACGAGTGCGTGCGCAAAGAGCGCATCGCCGAAAAGAACCGCCGCATGGGCACCGTGAGTACGGTTGGGCGTATCGGCCCCATGGCGTTGATCGGCGCCGTCGAGAACGTCGTCATGGACCAGCGTGGCCAGGTGGACAAGTTCCACGATGCCCGCGCCCCGGACGAGCGCATCGCTGGGTGGCCCGCCGGCGCCCGAGGCGAAAACCAACAAAGGGCGCAGACGTTTGCCGGGGTGGGCTAGCACCTCGCGTACCATCGGGCGCAATTCTGGCTCAAAAACAGACTCTTGGGCGTTAAGAAAAATTTCTAACGCTTTAAAGTGTTCCTCGAGTCCTTCGTGAAGCGGGGTGGTCACACCGCAAGTTGTGATGAATGCCGGAAAGGCGCAAGCGCAGGTTGAGGGGGATTTGCCCCAATCACCTCGCCGATTAAGGGATAAACTTAGTTTCTACTGTGATGGTCGATTTGCCGCTTTCGCATTCGGTGCAAGGGTTGCGCTTATCTTCTTTTTTGTCTTTTTGGACTTCGCGGGTAATGCCCAGTCCGCCGCAGGTCTTACAGGTGACTTTCTCGAGGGTTGTGACGCTATAGTTGGCTCCATGCAGGATCTCGGTGGCAAATTTCTGCAAGGCCGCGGGCGAGTCTTCGAGTGGGGTACATTCCACAAAGGCATCGCGGCGCATGGTCAAACGCTTGCCGTCGAGGGGCGGGAACTTAGCCGTGAATTGGATCGAGACCATCCCCACATGCATGCCATTGGATTTGCCGGAACTACCGACGGCGACCGGGTGATCCAGCAACAGGATGCAATAAGCATCAGTGGCGGCCGGGAGGCCGTCTTTGATCGAACCGACGGCCGGCCAGGAAGCTTTCACGAAGTAGCGGTTATCGCCGAGGTCTTGGTGGACGACGTACGTGATTGTTGCGATATAACCTAAAGCTTTGCTGAAGCCGGCAGGCGAGCCGTCGACGATGTTCTGATTGGCGTAAGCGGAATAGAGCCGTTGGAGTTCGCGGGTAGTTTCCGTGGCTTGCAGCTTATTCAATTTAGCGAGTTGAAAGGTGTGCGTCTCCTTGGCGGTGGGCAATGGGGCTGGCCGGAAAGGCGCGATGATAGGGGCGTCCTCATCGACTTTTACGACACCGGTTTCAATGGTAGGTTCGGCGACTTTCTTGTCGGCGATGTTGGCCGTCTGAGCGAAAGCATCTGATATCAAACCAACCGCGACGAAGAGGAGGAGCCGGGTGATCATGGGGATAAATTAGTCGAGCGAACTCAAATCGCCTTCTGGAGGTGGAGGTGTGGATTTAGGTTTGGCGGTTACCGTGGAGGCGGCAGGCGAAATGGGGGTGGAAGGGCGGACGTAACGCGAAGGGCGGTCGTCATCGTCTCGATCATTATCGTCATCGTCGTCGATATCGTCGTCCTCTGGGTTGGGCTTATCCCCGCGGGCGGAACGTTTGCGCCGGACAATCACCGAGCCGATGGACACGGCGATCAGGTAGAATCCGAAAAGGATGCCGGTCAGCACGCCCAACGAGATGGGTTCGCCAATGGGGGTGATGACGGCCACGACGACCATGATACCGAAGAGCATGCCACGCCAGGAGCGAAGCAGGGTGCTGGGGCGAACCAACTCGAGCCACATCAAGATGATGAGCGCTAAGGGAAATTGGAAGGTCAGCCCCGTGAGCAATGACATCATGATGACGAAGCCGTAATAATCGGAGGCTTGCCAGATGACTTCCATTTTTAGCCCGGTCGCAAAGTGGTGCCAAATCTGCACCGACATCGGCGTGAGCCAAATGAAGGCCAAGGCGGCTCCCGCTAAGAAAAGGATAAGGGCGGCTACACAAAAAGGGATGAGCCCGCGCTTTTCGCGGGCGGAGAGAGCTGGTCCGACAAAGCGGACGACTTCATAAAGGAAGACGGGAGAAGCCAAGGCAATACCCACGCCGAAAGCGGCGTACATCAGGACTGACCAGACGCCGATGAACGTGAACTCTTTTAATTCTCCTAAGGCGGCAAGGCCAGGTTCGGCGGCGCCCAAGACCATGTGTATCGGAGAGGTTTCCGGGTGCTTAGCCCACTCAAGCGGCATGCTCAAGAAGGCCGGGACTTTATCATAAAAGATCAGCGCCCCAATCATGCCGACGGCGAAAACGACCATGACTCGAATTAAGGAGATGCGTAGGTCGTCCAGGTGCTCCAGGAACGACATTTCGCTCCGGGGCTTGTTGCGTCGAATAAGAGAGGCGAGCATGGGTCAGTCCTTGAGGAGTAAGGCTTTGATGTCGTCGAGGCTGATCGCAGACGAAACCGAGTCTGATTCGGTCAGGAGTTTACGCAACATCTCAGACTTGGTCTTTTGGAGTTCCATGACCCGTTCTTCGATGGTTCCAGAGGCAATCAGCTTGATACTCGTGACGGTCCGGGTCTGACCGATGCGGTGGGCGCGGTCGGTGGCTTGGGCTTCGGCGGCCGGATTCCACCAAGGGTCGAAGTGGACGACAGTATCAGCCCCGGTAAGGTTGAGGCCAGTGCCTCCAGCCTTCAGCGACATAAGCATGACGGGGATGGAAGGCGTAGAATTGAACTTATCGCAGACGCCTTGGCGGTCCTTGGTGGAACCGTCGAGGTAGCAGTAGGGGATGCCGCGGTCTTCGAGCGACTTCTTAATCAATTGGAGGGCGGTGACGAAAGTAGAGAAGACCAACATGCGGTGTTTCGCATCTTTGGATTCTTCGACCAGTTCTAAAAAAGCCTGGAGTTTGGCCGAATCGGTTTCTTCGAGCTTAGGGTCGAGGATGCGTGGGTCGGCGCAGATTTGGCGTAAACGAAGAAGCTGGTTGAAGGCTGCCATGCGGATACGGGCTTCGCTGGCGCCGCCCATTTCCATTTCGAAGATTTCTTTCCGCGTCGACTCTTGGAACTGCGCGTAGATGGCGGACTGGTTTTCTTCGAAGTCGCAATAGACGATCTGTTCGATTTTGGGCGGTAGTTCGGGCGCCACGGCAATCTTGGAGCGTCGCAGGATATAAGGGGCCGCCATTTGCAGCAGGCGATCATCGTGCCATTTACGATCGTCAGCGAGCAGGCGTTCCTCGGGTTTGGGTAAGTAGCCAGGCATCAAGAAGCCGAAGAGAGAGCGAAGGTCTTCCAGTGAGTTTTCGACCGGCGTACCCGTGAGGATGTAGCGCCCTTTGGCGATCAGTTGCTTGACGGCTTTGGCGGCTTGGGCTCGGGCATTCTTGATGTTCTGACCTTCGTCGCAGACGGCGGCGCCCCAGGTGATCAGGGCGAAAGAGCCGATATCGCGGGCCAAGGTACCATACGAAGTGATGACTAGGTCGAACTTCTTCAGGTAATCCTGCGAGGTGATGCGCGACTGGCCGTGGTGGGCGAGGACTTTGAGGCCGGGGGTGAAGCGGCGGGCTTCGCGACGCCAGTTTTCGACCAAGGAGGCCGGGCAGACGACGAGGCATGGTCCGTCGGCGGGTCGGTGGACGCGGAGGGCTTCCATGAACCCTAAAGCTTGGACGGTCTTGCCTAGGCCCATTTCATCGGCCAGCAGGCCACCCAAGGAATTGTTATGAATATGCCAGAGCCAGGCGACGCCGACTTGCTGGTAGAGGCGCAGCATCTTCGTGAGCTCTTCGCGCACGGGGGCCGGCTGGAGCTTAGATAAGTTCCGGATCGCCGAAGAACGTTGGCTCCAGGTTTCGGGCGGCGCAAAGGCGGCTTGAAGCTCTTCCGCAATCGCGTCGGCGCTGGCGAGGTCGGCGTATCCGATCTTGAGATTGAGGTCCAGATCCACGTCCCGCTTCGATTCACCGGTAATGCGGCGTTGGGCGTTACGGATCGAATCCATCAGCTCGGGCGTGATGAGGCGTGGGCCGCGATCGGTGTAGAAGAACATCCGGCCGCTGGCCAAGGCCTCTTGGACGACCTTGGAAGATTTGCCTTCGGGGTCGATGCCGATGGCGAAACGGAAGCCATCCTTTTCTTCGGCCGCATCACATTTCGCCTTGGCTAAATCGACGTTACGGAGCGAGTGCGAAAGATTATGGGTGAAGTACGCATCGTTCTGTTCGATGAGCAACTTGTGGTGGCGGGCGAGGAAGTTGAGGACCTGAATCGTGCCGGCGAGGTACCACTCGCGCGTCGTCGTCTCGAGCGTGAAGCCGCTGCGCGAAAGCACATCGCGGAGTTCGGCGACCGGCCCGGAGGATTGCTGAGGCAAGCGGATACGCAGCCATTTCATCGAGCCATCGACCCAAGGGCGGTCCTCGCGGCCGCTATCCTGGGAGCGTACTTCCTGTTCGTCGTTATTGTCTTCGACCGGATCGCCGGAGGCGGTCGTCTGGGGCGTCGATTCAGGCTCGTCGAGGTGTTCGTGTACTTTCTCGAGATTATCGCCGGTCCATTTTAAAGGGGTTTCGGGCGCATTAGCCATCCGGAAGACCGTGAGACCTTTGCCAACGGAAAGCAGTTGGCGTAAGTGGCGTCGGGTCAGGGGGAGGATGCCTTGAAGTTTGCCGTGGCAGAGGTTTTCCAAGATGGCTAAGAAGAACACCGTGTCGGGTTCCATGGTCCAGGCTTTGCTGCGGTCGAGATTTTCTGGGGCGACTTGGACGTCATCAACCCGCAGTTCGAGGCGACAGATGATTTCATCGCGTTGCGCCGCCGTGGTGATGTTGGGCGGAATGATGAAGCGCACCTCAATCGGCGTCCCGCGCGTATTGGAGAGCGTGATGGATTTGAGACGTGGCCCGGCTGGGGCGGCGTCCGGCTCTTTTAACGTCGCAGATTTTTTATCTATCTTATCTACTTTGGTTTCCTGGAGCGCGACGGTGCTGGGCTTAAGGGGCGTTTCGTCGACTTTAAAATAACCTTCTTTGATCGCCAGAGAAATGTAGGCGGCGACGGAGTGCACGCAAAGTTTGCGCTGAAGAAGGGAGACATTGCAGCCGCACTCGTTCCGTTGAAAAGTGATCGAACGCAGGTTCCAGCGGGCTTCGCGGGATTCGGTGCCATCGTCGACCAAGGCTTCGACGACGGGGGCGGTCCAATGGGCTTTCTTGACCTTACCTTTGGCTACCAGACCCTTGGCGAGCAGCACGGTGGCTCCTCCTGCCAGATCGATTAAATCGTCTTCAGAAATGTTAGGTAGCGGCTGGCGCGGCGCCATGAGTTGGGTCGTACGGTGAACGGCACTGCCAAAACGGCGTGCCAATGGAAAACTGACTAGGGGAAGACTTCTCGCCTTAAACAGCGATGTCTTGGTCCGGAACTCTGGGGTGCATCTCAAAGATGCCCACAGGGGTCGTCGGACCTGTCATCACGATGGAATAATCATCCCCGATGCCAATCACAATTTTGCCTCCGGGCATATTAACCGTCAAATCAGCGTCAACTAGGCCCATTTTACGGGCTACGGCGGCACAGGCGGAGGAGGAAGAGCCCGAAGCGAGAGTATAACCGGCACCGCGTTCCCAGATCTCGATCTGGATATTTTTGCGATCCAAGACCTTCATAAATTGGACGTTAGTGCGGTTGGGAAAGTTAGCATGTACTTCGAGTCCCGGGCCGTAGGTTTTGGCAAGTTCAGGGTTAAGGGCGTCGACGGGGATGACGCAGTGGGGGTTGCCCACGGTGGCGGCCCAATACTTGAAGGTCTTACCCGATACGGTGATTTCTTCGCCGAGGACTTCGCGGTCGGGTCCGATGTGCGGGATGACTGGGGCGCGGAAAGAGACTTTGCCCATTTCGACGCGGATGCGCTGGCCGCCTTCGAAGACTTCACAGCGGACGACGCCGCCGAGGGTGTGCAGACGGAACTCTTGGCCTTCTTGGATGCGCTTGGTTTCGAGGAGGTGACGACAAAAAATGCGGATACCATTACCGGACTTCTCGGCCTCGGAGCCGTCAGGGTTCAAGATACGCAGACCGAAGGTGCCGTCGGTGCGTTCGATCGGTCCGAAGAGGATACCGTCGGAGCCAAGGCCATAGTGTCGATGGCAGACCTTGCGGATGGCTTCGGGAGAGAAAAGGGTCGGGCAATCCTTGGGCTCGAGGACGAGGTAATCATTGCCGAGGGCGTGGTATTTGGCGAAACGCATGCTTATCTTATGATTGGGGTTCAAAGGCCAGCTTGGCAAGCAAGGGGTGCGGCCGAGCATTCCTTGCTTTATATCCCGACGCCTCCGCCCTAAAAGAGGCCCATGCGTTTCTTGCCCTTAGTTGCTCTTTCCTTCGTCCTCTCGGCCTTCGCGGCCGATAAGCGCCCGCCCAATATCGTCCTGCTTTACGCCGATGACATCGGCTGGGGCGACCTCGGCTGCTACGGCTCGAAGGTCATTCCGACGCCTAATCTCGACAAACTTGCGTCACAAGGCACCCGCTTCACCGCTGGCTATTGCACCTCGGCGACGTGCACTCCTTCCCGTTATTCGCTCCTGACCGGGGAATACGCCTGGCGCCGTCAAGGCACCGGCGTCCTGCCTGGCGACGCACGCCTCATTATTAAACCCGGCCGGCCGACGATGGCCGCCAACCTCGCCAAGTTGGGTTATGCGACCGGCGTCGTCGGCAAGTGGCACCTCGGCCTCGGCTCGGGCGACGTGAACTGGAATCAGAAGATCGACCCGTCGCCTAATCAGATCGGCTTCACTTACTCCTTTATCATGGCCGCCACCGGCGACCGCGTGCCGACGGTCTTCGTCGAGGACGGCTCCGTGGTCGGCCTCGACCCCAAGGATCCGATCGAGATTAGCTACAAGCAAGCCTACCCTGGTGATCCCGATCTGAAGACCGACGCCGAGCGCACGAAGCTGAAGATGGATTGGTCGCATGGCCACAATATGGCGCTCATCAATGGCGTCGGGCGCATCGGCTGGATGAAGGGCGGTAAGGCCGCGATTTGGAACGACGAGACGATGGGCGACACCTTCGCCGACAAGGCCTGCGGCTTCATTGCGCGCAATAAGGATAAGCCGTTCTTTCTCTATTACGCCTCGCATGAGAACCATGTGCCGCGCGTCCATCATCCGCGCTACGCTGGCAAGACGCCGCTCGGCCCGCGCGGCGATGCCGTGGTGGCGTTCGATGATCAGGTTGGTCGCATCCTCGCCGAACTCGATAAGCACGGCCTCGCCGAGAACACCCTCGTCATCTATTCCTCCGATAACGGCCCCGTGCTTGACGATGGCTATAAGGATCAGGCCGTAGAACTGAACAAGCAGGCCGGCCATACGCCCGCCGGACCTTTCCGCGGCGGTAAGTACAGTATCCTCGAAGGCGGCACCCGCGTGGGCTTCCTCGCGCGCTGGCCCGGCCATACGCCCGCCGGCCAGGTCTCCGATGCGCTGATGTCGCAGGTCGACCTGCCGGCTGTCTTCACCAAGGTCGCGGGTGGCGACCCCGCCGATTTCCTTAAGCTGGATTCCGTCGATACGTCCGCGGCTCTCTCGGGTGGTGCGGGCCGCGAGACTTTAATCTCGAGCACGCAGGGCAACCTGCTTTCGATTCGTGACGCTCGCTGGAAGTTCATCTCTGGCGGCGGCGCTCCCGGTAAAGGCAAGAAGGCACAGGGTCCCGTCGTCGCTTTGCTCGGTTCCGAATCCGAGCAGGTCAACGATAGCCGCGACCAAGCCGGTCCGCGTTTATTTGACCTTCAGAGTGATCCCGGTGAGCGCAATAACGTCGCCCATGATCACCCTGAAATCGTCGCACGACTCAAAGCCTTACTCGAGGCGCAGCGGGCTAAGGGCGTCGCCCTGCCGTTACCTAACTAATCAGTCGAATAATTATCGATCCGAAAACTCTCCCGGCTTGAAGCGGAAGGGGGAAGGGTGATGCTGGTGCTTCGATGACCCTTTCCCCCATCCGTGTCCTTTGCGTCGGTGCCGGCCATATGGGCCGTTCGCATGCCCTCGCTTACCATAAGCTTCCGGGGTTTCAAATTTGTGGCTTGGTTACACGCTCCGCTGATTCACGGACTAAGCTTAATGCCGAGCTGGGTGGCGGGTATGCGGAGTTCGGCGATTTCCATGTCGCGCTCAAGGCCACCAAGCCGGATGCCGTTTCTATCTCGAGTTACCCTGATACCCACGCCGAATATGCGGTCGCCGCTCTTGCGGCCGGTTGCCACGTTTTTGTCGAGAAGCCGCTCGCCGTCACGGTTGCGGAAGCCGAACAAATCGTCGCCAAGGCCAAGGAAGTGAAGCGTAAGGTCGTCATCGGCTACATCCTCCGTCACCACCCAGCTTGGACTCAATTCATCAAGACGGTGCAGACTTTAGGTAAACCCTTGGTGATGCGTATGAATCTTAATCAGCAGAGTTATGGCGACATGTGGAAGACACATCGGGCTTTGCTTCAGACCTGTAGTCCCGTCGTCGATTGCGGCGTACACTACGTCGATGTCATGTGCCTGATGACGGGTAGCCGTCCCGTGCGCGTCTCCGGTATCGGTGCGCGTCTCACAGAAGATATGCCCGCTGGTCAGATCAATTACGGTCACCTGCAGGTGACCTTCGCCGATGGCTCTGTGGGCTGGTATGAAGCTGGCTGGGGTCCGATGATGTCGGAGGAGGCTTTCTTCGTGAAAGATGTCATCGGCCCCAAAGGCTGCGTTTCCATCGTCGCTGGTAAGGCCTCGCAGGCCGGTAACTCGGCTGATGTCGATTCGCACTCCGCCGCCCAGGCGCTCAAGGTGCACTCTTCGCAACTCGGTGCGGACGGAAAGTTCACCAAGCCTGACGAGATTGTCCCTACCGACGCCGATCCCGGCCATGACGGTCTGTGCGAGCGCGAGCAGGTTTATTTTGAGAAGGCCATTCGTGAAGACCTCGACCTCACCGCGCACATGGAC
>Ga0208960_1000640_pt1 | contig 19482 bp, 19 predicted proteins | sample GreLakmeON33MSRF_FD_187703 | JGI IMG/M metagenome (GOLD analysis project Ga0208960, IMG submission 187703) | Freshwater lentic microbial communities from great Laurentian Lakes, MI, USA - Great Lakes metaG ON33MSRF (SPAdes) | ecosystem: Environmental > Aquatic > Freshwater > Lake | place: Great...
GTCGAAACGGGCGAAGTATTGCTTGCCCTGGTATTCGAACAGGTCCATTGATTATGTCCTCTCTCTAACTTGCGTCTTCTCGGGCGTCCAGTGCTACTTCAAGCCACTGTGCGATTGCTTTTAGCGACGAACCAGGTCCGAAGATTTCGGAGACACCTTGTTCGCGCAACGTACGTGCATCGGCATCGGGAATGACTCCGCCGCCAAAAATCAATGTGTCTTCCATCGAACGATTTTTGAGTTCTTCCATCACTCGTGGGAACAACGTCAAATGCGCACCAGACAACAACGACAGTCCCACGGCGTCGACATCTTCTTGCAGAGCCGTTTCGGCGATCTGCTCGGGGGTCTGATGAAGACCCGTATAGATGACCTCGAACCCATGGTCACGGAGTGCTCTAGTGATGGTCTTTGCGCCTCTGTCATGCCCATCAAGTCCGGGCTTGGCAACGACGACTCGGTATGGCCGCTTCACAAGTGAGAAACCCTACGCCATCAGGGCGTCATCCACACATTCGCACGCGACTGGGTGGGGCGATGTCAACAAAAAAATGATGCCACAGACGCGAGAAAGCCCCGACTCGGCTCCGCCAGAACCGAATCGGGGCTCCGCCCGCCAGCGGAAGTCAACACGTGGGGATCAGGCGACAACCTTGCGGCGGCGACCAGCAAGGACCAACCAACCAGCGGCCAACAAACTTGCGGCGAGGCCGACTACGAACAGACTTGACGCTCCGGTCATCGGCAGACGCTCTGAAGTTGACGGGGCGGCTTCATCGCTTAATTCAGTCTCATTGACATTGTTCGGGGCTGGGGTGCTCGCCTCGTCACGAGCGAGTTCGGGCGATTCAACCAAAATCTGCGGCTGGATTGCGTCAACTCCTGGAACCAGCGCGACGGCTTCGGTGGTTGAAGTTTCAATGACGACTACTTGAAAATCCGCAGCCGGGACTGGCGTGTCGAGAACAGACGTGTTGAGCGTCGTTCCCGACGGATCATCCTGTGCCGGGGTCGAAACAACCGGGACCACAACTTCTTCGCCAGTGTCTACCGACTCTGATTCGTCCTCTGATTGGTCATCTGACTCACCTAATTCGGTCTCGTTACCATCGGCTTCATCGTCTCCAGCACAGTGGCCAAAACCCCAACCTCGACCGTGCGATTCATGACCGACTCCGTGTTCATCGCCATCATCGTCGTGACCGTGATCTGATCCCTGCTCATGGTCTTCACCCGAGGTGTTGCGCTCATGATGACCATCGCTGGCCGAAGCCCCTGCCACGCCAGCACCGAGAACCATCGTGGTAGCGATTGCAGTGACGAATAAACCTTTTGTGAACAATGATGTGATTTTCATGGCGGACCTTCCGTTGTCAGCACCGGTTGCGCTGTCGGGGTACAAGAGCCATGGACCCACTCGTCCTGACAGAAACTTAAAAATATTTTGAAAATTTCCCGAAGGATTTCGAAAACTGCGGTCTTGCTAGGCAGACTCACCACGTGGCGCTCCCCGAATTTCGCTCCCCCATTAGCCGTGCAGTCGCCCCGATCCTGGCCGGACTCGGTTTTTTCGCAGTGCTCGGACTCATCATGTGGGGTATCGCTGCATTAATGGCCGGCGAGCAAGCACAAACCACCACCTTCACGCCCGATCGTTTGCCCATTGGCAATGTTGATCAGTGGGCCGAATCAATCAACACCAATGGCCCAGTTCTTTTTCCAGGTCTCGGAACTACATCGGGTGAGCGCACGATTGTTCTTGATCACAACGGAACCGACTCAGAACGTGGATGGGCTGTGTACTACGCGTTCCCAGCCGACCGCGATGTCACGTGCGCGATTGAACAAGTTGTTGGAACCGACACCTTCACCGACTGCGACGGTCGAACGATCAGCGTTGAAGATCTTGCGCCGCCAACAAATGGCGAATACCCCATCATTGAAGATCGTGTCGCTTTATTCATCGACCTTGGCGAACGCGCCAACGATGTCACAACAACTGTGGGAACCAGTCTCCCCTGAGCGATTCGCCAGCAACACGTTGATCTTCTTCGGCGCTCATGACTGCACGCATGTCTGGTGAGGTCACCCAATCGCGTGGGGCGTACACCATGTCATCACCAAGAACTCGCAAGCTAAAGACGCGACGGCGATTTGCACCAGAGACTCCCGGTGCGCCGTGCACTGTCAACATATGAAATGCAATCACATCTCCAGGCTCAAGGTCCCACGACAAGATCTCGCACGAATCGCGAAGACTTTCAAAGTCGGGCATCTCAACAAGTGAACCTTCAGGAAACCACTTCGCTTGATGATCAAGAAACGAACGCGGCATCAACCACGGACCACGATGGGTTCCAGCTATCAACTCAAGACAATCCTGTTTGGACACGGGATCAACAGGTATCCAAAAACTCACATTTTGTTGACCTTCAACGTCGTAATACGGTTGATCTTGATGCCAGGGAGTTCGTTGACGTGTGCCAGGTTCTTTGACTAACACATGGTCGTGATACATCTGAATCGTTGATGATCCGGTTAACTCAGCCGCGACTGACGACAGTTTCGTACTCAACACAAACTCTTTGAATTCTTTGTGCTCGCGCCATGTACTGAAGTCTTCAATAAAGAATCCTGGATCATCAGGAGTACTCGCAACTTTGGCTCGAGCACTTGGGCGCTCAAGGACTGCGTCGATACCTCTCGTCAGCAGTTCAATTTCATAGGGAGTCACAACTCCGCGCAGCACAACTGCTCCGTCTCGAAGAAACTCTTCTTTCAGACTCATAGCAACAGTCTGCCCCATCAATCTCTGATACAAGTGAGACATGCCTTATACGCCGATTTTGGGAACTCTCGGGTACATCGTGAACCGCGAAACCAATGAAGTGCTCCTCGTACATCGCAATAAGCGCGCCAACGATGAACATCTCGGGAAATGGAATGGTCTCGGTGGCAAGTTAGAAATCAATGAAGATTTGGCAACAGGTATGCGTCGCGAAATTCGGGAAGAGGCTGGCATCAACGTCACCTCGATGCGTTTACGTGGCACCGTGTCATGGCCTGGCTTTGGCCCTAACGGCGAGGATTGGTTGTCACCCATGTTCATCATTGATGGATGGACCGGTGATCCTGTTTCCACCAATATCGAGGGTGACTTGGCGTGGATTCCCATCTCGCGAGTTCTTCAAGCCTGTAGCGATGATCCGGCCGAGCGCGACGCTGCTCAACTGCCCATGTGGGAAGGCGATCGCTACTTTTTACCGCTTGTTTTTGACGAAGATCCACGTGTTTTCCACGGAATTATGCCCTACAAAAATGGGCAACCCGAAAGCTGGTCGTTCGAGCGTTGGTAAATCTCTCTCGATAAAAGTTTTTTGAGAAGCGCACAATTGATGTGAGTGATGTCGTTCTGTAGATATGACCATCACCATTGCCTCCAAAGCTCCGTCAACTTCGTCAATACGCCGTCGTGAAAAGCGTCGTTCGTTCTGGCAACGTTCGCTCGATCAGGCCCGAATCACGGGTGATTGGTTCCGTATTCCGAAGTTGTACACCCGTAAATCAGCATCTCAAATCGCAAGCGATATCCGGCGTTCACATTTACGCCTGACCAATCACCAACGTGTGCGCGGGTTTCGTACGGCCGAAGTGTGGGAGGCCAAATGGGAACCGACGACCAACGGTGCTCCCGGCGATTGTGAAGTCTGGGTGCGATACGGAGGCGAAAAATTGAATTGGAATCTGAATCAGCAGTTGAACTAGCCAACCACGGTTATTTGTCTTCCCCGAGAAACCGAATCCAGATTGAAAACTGACCTTCTGGTCCCTCAGGTGACGCATTCCAACGGGCGTCCCAACGGTCGCTTGGCAAGACGCCTTTGACCCGCAACTTTTTCGGGTCTCGATGATGGGCCGAACGTAAATCGCTCGCGATCTGCTGCGCAGTTTTTTCTGTGTACATACGGGGCACTCGAAACCAGGTTTTGCGTTGTCGCGCCGTGCGTAAGCTCTTGACCCAAAACGATGAACGAATCCAATCGTGTTCGGGGGGAAAATCTTCATTTTCGTCCGGCGATTCGCGGTCGTCATCAGGATTTGAACCTATGGCGTCCTCGTCGTTAGGCGAAATAATCACTTCGGAAGTCTGCCCTATTGCTGTGTCATAATTTGCCCAAGACGACCTAATAGATCACACTATTTTTCCACACTGTTAGTAACTTCGGTATTTTTCTCGCCCAAAAAGCCCATAAAGAGAAATTTGTCTGTGATTTTTTTGTTGGTGAAAATGGCCGAAATCGGCTACTTGGTCAATTTTCTCTCTCCGTGTGGCGAGCCTAAAAATGATCGACGCACATTTTCATGAGTTCCAATCGTTATACCTCTATCAGCCACCAGAGGAGAACATCATGAACCAGAGCACACCGCAAACCCCCCACTTCATCCCCTTCGTTCAACACCGAATCACGCAAGAAATCTCGCAACGTGCCATGGGAGCTCTCATCGGTTCAGCCATCGGCGATGCTTTGGGCGCCCCGTTTGAATTCGGCCCAGCCGACCAATATTCGACCCAATTCCCGCAACCTGTTTTAGGTGGAATCGGCGAGATGATCGGTGGAGGTTCCTTTTCCTGGGAGCCTGCCGAATTTACTGATGACACGCAAATGACCTTGGCTCTTGCCGAATCACTTGTGGCGTGCGGCGGGCTCGACCTCGATGACTTATGGGCACGCTTCGTTGCCTGGCGAGCCGGCGCAACCGACGTTGGTATTGCAACATCGCGCGCTCTTTCGGCAACTGATCGACATGAGGCCGCGATGAACGACGCCGCTGATCCAGGTCGCTCTGCGAGTAACGGTGCTCTCATGCGCACTTGGGCCATTGCTTTGGCTTACATCGGACACAGCACCGAAGAGGTCATGCATGTGGCATTCACGCAGGCATCAATGACTCACTTCGACCCAGCAGCCGGTTGGGGCGCGGCCATCGGAACTGAACTATGTCGCCGTTCAATTTTGGGTGCTCACCCCATTGATCAAATCGACGATGTCTTGTCGTATGTCCCAGCCGAGCATCGTGTTCGCTATAGCCAGATACTGAGTTCACAGTGGGTACCTGGAAATCCCGATGAGCCCAGCAACGGGTCGGTCTGGACTTGCCTTGCTCAAGCAGTCTGGGCCGTGCGCACCAACAACAATTTCGCCGACGCTGTGACCGCTGCGATCGATCTTGGAGGAGACACCGACACAGTTGCGTGTGTCGCTGGTGCAATTGCAGGAGCAACCTACGGAATTCAAGGAATCCCCAGCCGCTGGTTGACCTATATACACGGGTCAATCAACACACCAACTGGCCGACGTGACTACGACTATCTCGATTTGCAGAACACAGCACGCAAGCTGGTTGGTTCAAAGCCAGCCGTTCTCACGCAACGTGAAGAGCCCAAGGAACCAAAACAAGTGGACGAAACTTTTGCAGTCTTCGCGACCGATCTAGGTGGGGCTTTATTGAGCGATTCGTCGTTTGCAACGGTGTCGTTGTGTTTGACCGGAGGAGAGCTAGCGAATCATGCAGTTCGCCGCGAGTTTTATATTCGCGACGACGAAGGCGACGCCAATTTAGATTTGCTCACTCTCGTTCGTGACGCCGTCGACAGCATTGATGCTCTTCTCGCCGAAGGCCATCAAGTTCTGGTGCATTGTCATGGTGGACGCAGCCGAACTGGGCTCATCTTGAAAGCATGGGCAATGCGTCAATATGACTTTGACGATCTAGAAGCCGATGCCTGGATCACTGCCCGTTGGCCGCACTACGCCACGTGGAACAAAACGTTCTCAAGGTTTCTTCGCGACGAGTGGAATGTCAATCGGCGTCATTGAGTTCGGTATCTGACTCTGAATTGAGCACAAGCTCAGGAGTCGTCAGTGCCTTATCAATCGCGCTCTGCCAGGTTCGTTGATCGCGCAGATCATTGACCATCGACAACAGTTCTTTCTTTTGTGTTTGGCTCCGCATGCCGGTTTTGGAAATCTTGTTGAAAGCAGCCTCGACTGTGCGTTCACTCGACAGACCTTCACCATCACTAATTGAAGATGCGAGATCACGCAAGACGTGGGCCACTGATTCGTCGGATGGAAGTGGACGCGGTGAGTGTTCAAAACTGTCAATGACATAATGCAGTGCGGCCTCGACACCTTTTGATGTCGCTCGAGATGCACGTCGTTTTTCGTTTATCACCGCTGGTCGGTGTAGCAATGAGATGTCAAGACGACGCGTCATCTCGTGTGTTTTCAACAAGGCCGCCTGCGAAGCTTCAGGGTCTTCTGAATCTTTGGCCAACAAAACAATGTCGGTTAACAGTTGCGCCATAAAAGGAGGCATGCCTCCAACGTACGAGCCAACTGAAGCATGCATCTGTTGAATACCGACCAAAACATCAGTGCCGTTAATCGTCACCCATTCGGCCGTTGTGTCAGCATCTAGTTTTTCGCGCACAACGCCAGAGTCAAGATCGGGAACTACTCCCGAATCGTTAACGTCGGGCTCGAGCGCATCAACGTAGGCGATGACGGTGTCCGACACCGGTCGGTACCGTAACGTTAAAAGCGCTTTCACATTTACCATGTTGCCACTTTGACATGGGGGTCAGGCAACATATACCTGCTTGTCTGGCACCACATGCCAACAATCACGTGTATTGCCGGCGAATTTCCCGTGCCCGTTCGGAGACAACGCCCTGAAGGTGCGTGGGACTGACAACACACGACGTAGGTCCGCAACGCAACAGCAATCGAGCCAACCACGGTCGGCTAGCCACATTGACCCATAAAAACATTGATCCATCATCATTGACCACGTTGGCCGTTGTCACGATGCGATCAAGCAACCAATCATTTCCAGGGGCCACATACAAAACTGCAGGCTCGACATCGCCACGAAAACGCCACTCTTGAAACTCGACGATACGGGGTTCGAACGAAGCCCCAGTCTCGTGACATTCAATAAGACGGTCGACGCGAAAAACGCGTTCAGAGTCGCCGCTCGCAATATCGTCGGCGATCAAATACGACTCGCCACGGTCAACAAAAATCTTCAACGGATGCAACAAGCGCTCAGTCACAACATCTTCGCCGTTAACGTAAACGACACGTATCTCTTTGGCGCCCTCGATCGCAACATTGACTTCGTTCAATAGTGGCGCATCTTCAAGGCGCACTTGAATGGGCAAGCCACCAATAGCTTGTTCAAGTTTGTCGCGCAACGATACGACCGCTTCGTTTCGCATCGTCAAGTCACCGGCAACTGCCTCGTGGCTCGCTAGAGCTAAAGCGATTGCCGTCGCTTGACGCGGAGTCAGTTTGATTGAACGAGTCATAAGCGCCCTCGTGCGACGCAATGGTCCGAACGAAGGTGCATCACCATGGAACAAAACATCTCCGTCAAGCACCGAGAAATCAAAAAGTGCATCGTGCGTATAGGGCGGAACGCCGCACATTGATGCGAATTCAAGATCTTTCAAAAGATGTTGTGGACCGACCCCTAACATCCCTGCCAACTCGTCAACTGAAATCGAACCCTGTACGCGCAACCAAGGCAAAATGGACAACAAGCGCTGCAAACGTTCTCCCAATGGTCGCGGTCCTGGCCGATTTGTTGGAGCAGTAGGTATTGCGGGTGGCTGAGGAATTTCTGTTGGTAGCTGACCAAGCCCATCAAGCCATTGCAAGAAGTCGTGTCGCAATGTGTCTGGTGATTCAATGATTGCGTGTTCACCAAAACCCAAAACCCAACCACGAAAACGTGCTGGGTCATCAACCTTGACGGTGATCCGCAATCGACCTTCTGGCATGGACTCTGTTTCAACGACACGAGAATCCCACCACGACATGCCGGCGGCTAGTGAGTCAACCACGACTGTCGCTTCAAGTTCTAGATCGTCGACACCATGAACAAGCCGTCGCAATTCACGATTCGACAGTTTCTTGCCCACATGGACTGATTCGTCTTCACCAATTTCAAATTCGAGAGGTATGAGCGCGCACTTAATCGCACTCATCTTCTTTGATCCTTGGCTCGATCCGATCAAATACCAAGTTCCTTTATCAAACAGTAATCGTGATGGATCAAAAACGACTTTGACATCGTGAAGTTTGAACTCGATGGTCTGGCGGCGCTGAATGACCTCAGACAAACGCACGATGATGACCGGCACCTGAACATTGAAATTCACGGCAGCGCGTTGAGGATTCATCCCCTCAACTTTCATCATCGCTTCAGATGCCTCGGGAACTGATTGGTGGATTGAGGCCAAGGCCAGGCTCAGAACCGAAACTTCCTCTTCAGTGAGGTTGAGTTCGGGAACACACATGTCGTCCTCGCTGATCCAATACTTCGTTTGACCAGCCTCATCACCCTGAGCAATTGTTTGCCGCACCTGAATACCTAGATCACGAACAATGGTGTTCTTGTCGCTTCCGAAAAGTTGACGTTGCGCATCCTCAGTGGTGGGATACGGAGTCATGCCGCGGGCCATTTCGGCAACGATTTGTTCTCGAGTCAGAGGGCGGGTTGATCGATGCAGCAATGTGAAGAGGTTCAGCACCCGCTCGAGTGGATCAACTCGGCGCGGTCGCGTGGCTGAAGTCTTTGGTTGCGCCGGCATCCCCCCATTGTGACCTGAAAAATGCAAGTCGTAAATGGTGAAATCACACTATTTGGCGACTGTTATGTCGTCGAGTGCCTTGGTTGCCTCTCGCAATGTGGCTGCAGCCACCTGCCATTGCTGTGTTTGCAACAGATCTTCAAGAGTTCGATAGGTAGCCAGACGAATATTTGCTGGGATAGTCGCTTGACATCTGAGGCTTTTGATTACCCGAACAATTGATGACACCGGACCAAGACCTTGAGCATGATCGATTTCTTGAGCCAATCCCGACCACAACAAGCGCACATCATCATGCGCAGGTCGCCTTTCAAACATCGATGATGATCGCACCATCAATCGGTGATGCGCTGCACCGAATTCATCAACCGCCGCCGAAACAGCTTTCACGTGCGAAAGATGAACGAGATGTGGAGCAACCAAAGGTTTGTCAAGTACGACATCGAGAAACGGCACCTGGAAAGACTCTTCATACGTGGCCGTAATGGAATCTCCTTCGTCATGTTCTTGGTCGGCGTTTGCAATCACTTTTTCAAGGATTCCTCTGAAGCTACGTGGTATGGCAATTTCGCCGCAATCGGTTGCCTGGCGCGAATCGGCACCAACGATTTGTATCGCCACTACAACGTGTTGTGTCGAGCACTGGGTCATGAGAGGCCGAATTTCAACATGAGTATCGAAATCCAGTTGATATGTCTCAACCTCTTCTTCGAGTTCACCAATTGCATGAGCCACACATATGTCTTCGAGTTGTGCTTCATCACACACGATCAACGCAGTATCAGAAAGCTTCCGATACGAAACCTTGACATCCACAAAATCCTTCATGGCATTAATCTGCTGATGGGAATGCCGAGGCGTGCACCAATGCGCCGTCAAGGGTGAGCGCTTGGCCAGTGAAGTACTCATTTTCAATACGCAGATGTTCTCCCAGACCAGTGGAAGATGTTCGTGGGGTTTCATCAATGGTCTTGCTGAGGCGACTCAAGAACTTCAGAACTCGATCACCTGAATCACGGCGGCTGTGAACTGATGTCGGTGCAACATTGGCGCCCAATGCAGACTCGATCATCTTGGGCCACATTGCATCTAAGAACTGTTGCGAACCAAACAGATCAACTGACTGAATTTGACTGCCGCGGGTGACGACGATGCCAGTTTGGCCGGCAAGTGGTCCCCAACTCGCAACCTTGGCGATTTTCTCGCGACGCTTGGCGTCAGCTTCAACATCGACGTCACCGAAGTAGTCGCCGAGAGCCATCGTGTTTGATCGAATAGCGCGCGACTGCAAAAGTTCCTCCACTTCGTTCCAGACTTCGTGTTGCATTCCTCGAGATGCCGAGCGGCGCACATTGCTTGGCGACATACGTCCCACACCACCAAATTCTTGGGCACCGTGCCAACGGCCTTGTTCAACACACGAGACCGGAATTTCGGTCACGCTCATGGGTGGCAACACGACAGTCTGATTGAGAACTCGCTGCTGGCGTCCACCTTCAATCGTTTCACCAGCAAAGAGGACCACTGGCACTCCGTTGTTATTTTCAACGACCAAAGTCGGAACTGTCGGTGATTCCATTTCGCGGATCTTCACCAATTCATTTGGTCGGATCACCGTCAGGTCATTGTCACCACTGCCCCATTTGTATACGGGGTAGATCGAAAAACCGAACTTGGTGATAGGTCGGCCGATGGATGTGTTGGTCAAAGTTGATGTGCTCATACTTGACTAACGAACATGCACACCCAAAGTGTGCGTTGGAAGACAAAAATCTAGTGATCGCGCTTTCCACGCAGGTGGCGACCCACGTAAGCAACAACTACTTGTCGAAGCGAATCGTCGAAAAAGACGTGAACTCGGTACATTCGGGTGCCCTTACCGTTACGAATATGGGCAAGAGCGAACTCGGTGCGACCCTGCCAGGTAAACGCATAATCCGAACCGAACTTTTGCCCCGCGTTGTCGCCGACACTCGGTGCGAAATCAAGACCTAAACCTCGGCATGCCACTTTGATCGAAGCATTATTGATTTGGCCGCTCTGCCAGTCTCGGGCCACGATGTTTAAGCGCATCAAGTCTTGTAACAATCGGTTGGCATCAATGCCATCAAGTTCTTTAGCAGTTGCAATCGCCTGTGGATGGAAAATGAGATAGTCGCAACGTTCGGCTGCTTGATTCACCGCATCAATGGCATTTGTCGCCACTAGACCAGTGGGGTTCTTGTTGAGCTCAATTGCATAGTTCACGTTCTGCAAGATGAGCTGATTAACCGCTTGATCTTTGTTTTCAATAATTGTCTGCTGCTCGGCGATAATACGGTCGGCTTCGGCCATTGCTTGTTCAAGCTCGCCAACATGTTCTTCAGTTTCTTGCCAGCCATCAAGGGCGCTGCGGTACTCACTCCATGAAACTGTTTCAGGATCACCTAAAGCATCCTTTTCAATCTTCGTGGCCTCAACGACTCGAGTTTCAACTTCTTGTTCAGCAGCTCGTCGACGAAAACGTGGGGCACGTAGGGGTGCTAATGAATCGGCCGCGATTCCGGTGACAGTTTGTCGCACCCGATTTCGGTCTTTTTCGCCAGCACCAGCCAACATTCCCTGGCCGGAAATTGAGTCATTTGAATGGTCCGGCCATAAAACAACCAATCCCTGCTGCTGCAAAACATCGCGGCCGTGAAATTCATTAAATGCAACTCGAGGTGCTGAGCCAACGATCTGCACAACATGTGCAAGTCCAGCCATTTCAGGAGCCAATTTGTCTGATTCAAAAACTGACGTTTCTATTGACGGCATAGTTTCAATCACTATTGGCAAGGCGCGACTTGGCGCTTCAAAGAACGCGGCAATTGCTTCGGCCCCAGGGCCATCAGTGATCACTGCTGTCTTTGCACCGATCTTCATGCCGGCGTCGTACAACGTCACTGTTTCAACAACCCGTTTGAGCAGATCGCGCTTCGTCTTAACCGACACCGAGATCTTCAAAGGTGTCACCCGCGAACCACTCGGGACGACCGAAGTTCGTACCTCAAAAGTTGAACGCTTTTCGAGATTCAAAATTGAGATTGCTGTTGAAACAATCGCTCCACCGTTCAGCGATTCATCAATTGTGTAGCGCCACCATTGTTCGGGATTCTCCGCATCAAGTCGGATCGACACACCCGGTCCGCGCTCATCAAAAGGATGTTCGGCTTCAAGCCAACTCTCGACCAGTGCACGAAGTTTTGCCTGCTGCGCCGACGACCACGTTGGTCCTTCAAGGCGAACGCAGTAGTGGGGCTTCATGAGTTTGAGTCTCGCCGACTTTCGTGATTTTCGCGGACACTATTTAGCCAAGCCGCCGACTCGGCCAGGCTTACCCCGATCAAGCAGGACTTTTGTTCCGTAATGGCTCGCAAAATCGCGGTGGCCGCCACCAACCCCGAGATTGGATCGGCCACAGCATCGCCCAAAAACTGCGGTCCATCGGGCATGAAATCAACCAAACCGCCCGCCGCGGCGCAGTCGTCCCCAAAGCCAACCCTCTGGCCGGCCAAACCTATTCGGCCGTATCCAGTGATCGACAACCAGACCTGTGGTTGCGCATTTCCCATGATCTCGTCGACTTCAATCCCAAGTTGTTGCAACGCTCGCGGACGCGAACCCTCAATCACGACATCGGCAGTTTCAATCAATGCGCGTAATTCAGAGATGCCTAACAACGACCGAAAATCAATCTCGACATGAGACTTTCCTTCATCAAGTTCGGCGAAGAAGTGAGGATGTCCGAACCGCGCACCATCAGGTCGATGCGTTGACTCAACCTTGGTCACGGCAAACCCAGCTTGCTGTAGAAGATGAGAACACAGTGGACCAGCCCACAACGAAGAGAGGTCAACGACTTTCAATTGCTTAAGCTTTGGTGCAGTCAAACCCTGGCTCACTTCTTGAACCCGTACCGGCAACTCATGACTGAGGTATTCATTCGGTACTTCATTCAGACGCGATATCGGAAGCCCAACGTCAATCGCATATTCAATGAGGTTTGCCGATGTACACGATTGAACATCGTTGCGTAGGTTGCTGATGTCTAGTTTTTCATTCGAACCAACTTCTAATGAAAAGAAAATGCCCACAAGTTCATGATCTTCGGGACGCGCCAAGTTGATCGCGACCCATTCGTCATCTGAAGTCATCATGAGATGGCATGAGCCACCAACACTTTGTGACGGGCCCGCTTGCCAACCTGTATGTCGAACTCGTTGCGTCAGTATTTCTTGCGGGTTGATCGCCAACCCCGACAAAGATTCAAACTCTGACGCAAGCCACCGCAATTGCTGAAGTTCGGGTGAACCCTCACGCAGATATTTCATCAATGAGGCCCCATTCATAAGCCTTTTGCGCATCAATTGCTCGACCGGTGAGTGCCAACCAAGCGGTTCGCTGTCGTCCAAGTCGTCGCGGCAAACTTGCAGTTCCACCCGCACCCGGCACAAGACCTAAAGCAATTTCGGGAAGACAAAATCGAGTTTCGCGGTGGGCAACGACCCACCCGGCAAACGCGGGTAGTTCAACACCAGCACCAAAATTTTCGCCGTGCATTTCGCAACGTAATTTGGTCCCGAGACGTTCACGTAATTGGTTCAAGCTCGCACCCACGTTTGATGTCAACCGTGAAATGTGCGCTACTACCGAATCTGAAAAGGATCCAAATTCGTCTAAGTCTCCACCACTTGAGAAATTTGAGCCTGCTCCACGCAACGTGATGGACTTAATGGTCTCGTCAATCAAAGCCATCTGCAGTATTTCTGCAAGGGCCGTTCTCATCTTCGACGAATAGGCATTTCGACGCATCGGGTTATTGAGAGTCACAACGAGGTGGTCGTCAATTCGCTCACTGATTACTTCTAACTCACTCAAGCCGTCGCGTTCTTTACTCACCCGGTGATTTTTCCACTGAGCAAATTCGGCACCCCCTTGCAAGAGTGAGTAAGTCGTCGACTCGGCAATGAGAGATTCTTCAATGGTGCGGTTCTCGACTCCACGCAACAACAACACCGCGGCAAGAGCCGCTTGAGGCGCTCGCTCAATTGTGGTCAAAATCTCGTCTAATTCGTCGTCGTGGTCAACGACAACGTCGCAGTGGGTTGTTAAGTCTCGCTCGCTTCCTCGACGGCCCACCACAATGCACGGAATCGTTCCGACAGCGCGTACTTCGCTGATTGGGTCGGTGTCGACGAGCGCCACGGTGATCCCCCGCAATGGGCTCAGCGACTCTCGGTCGAGTTCGCATCGGGTATTGAAATCGGCGGTCGTGAACTGAGCGAGCACCCATGCACAGTACGCCCCGAATTGACATTCTTCGGGACAGTTTTCGGGACATCTTTCAGGCAGCCCCGTGTCAGGATCTTTAGCCCATGGATCCCGACGACCAAGACGACCTCGACAGCTTTACGCACTGGGATACCAGTCAAAAAAGCATGGTTTCCTATTGGTTTCAGATCAATCCATATCTCACACCCGAGTCGGTTCTTGACACCGTTTTGACCGCCTCGAGCGCTGTCACTGGCATTCAACATGGACAAGCTGTCATTGATATCCATCCCCACGCCGATGGCTCAGTGTCGGGCGAATGGCTGCGAATCACCGGATCTCGCCGTCTGTGGCACGCCACGATTGGCGGCCGTCCCGATCGTCATTTCGGCGAAATTCCTGACGATCTTCAAGACGCACTTGTTGCCGATGGCTGGAACGCAATCGCCCAAATCGACCAGAATTTTCAGGTCGTTCCGTGTGAAACCTGCGGAATTGTGCACCCTTTCGATTTCGAATTCTTTCCCGATGATGATCCATCACAGTTCCGTACGGTCATGAAGGTCGTCAATGCCGCTCGCCAAGTTCTCGATGCGCCACTTGGTGGTTGGTATGTCCAGGTCTCGATGACCCACGACTCGATGGACGACGACGACCCCACCCAAATCCCCGTGGCGTACCTCAATCTGGCCGAGATGATTGGCCTCGAATACGTCGATTTTGCGGTTTGGCCCGTCAACTCACCCCTGGCCAAGCTCGCTTGTGAACTTAATTTGCACGAATTTCATGCCGGAGATTGCTCCGAGAATCAGTCCTAGCCCCTGAATAGCCAACAGAAAAACCCCCAAAAACCCTCGGGAAACCACGCGTAGAAAGTGCCCACACGCTGGGCATTTGACACAACCCCCTAATGGTAAGTAGGAACGCCCAACTAACGAAACACCTCAACCGATAGAAAATGACAACAGTGCTTTGTTATTTACAAACAAAAATCTGTAGATATATTTGGCTGAGAGGTTATGTCATGTGCTACACTTTGTTTGTCAAGTATTCCTAGTCCCAAAAACACAACACGAACGGAGGTGGCCAGTGATGAGTACAAAATCGAAAAAATACTTCCTCATTGACGAACTGGTCACCCGAGCCAATGAAGCTCTCCCGGGCGAATTGGCTCTCACCGAGCGAACAGTTCGTTACTACCAATCGAACAACCTCATCGGCAAAGGTCTCAAGATCAGCGAACTGCCCGAAGAGTTCGGTTCAAAGATTGTTCAACGTGGCAATCAGCGTTACTTCACCCCGGCCGACTGCACCACAGTTGTCGACATTCGTACCGCGCTCGCCAAGGGTGCCTCCATCGATCTATTAGGTGGCGGGCGTACCCAAGTCAACGACGAGCAATACCTCTCGCCGGTCTTGCAGTCCCGGTCAGTTGAGTTTTCGCGCTCGTTTCACGCAAGCGAAATCGTCAGTGATTACGCCACATTGCCCGAAGTTCTTGACGCGTGGTCTTTGCAGTTACGCGGCGACCTCATTCTCAACGGAACTGGTGCACGTCCAAACGTTGACACCATCAGAGAACTACAAAAGTTTGTCAGTCTCAACTTTGCTCCCGAGCAATCGTCGGCAACGTCTGACGAATACGACGATGACGAGCCAGCAACTGGTCGTGTGCGTATCGAAATCGAGCTCGTCGATATTGCTGCACCATTTAGCGGTTTACTCGTCAACGCATCAAACGCCGAAGTCACTCCCGGCGGTGGAGTTTCGGGTCGCATTTGGGAAGTGTGCGGAGTTGACGAACTCTCACCGCAACGAGCTAATAGCAAGTTGCCGCTCAAGCCAGGACAAGTGGCTTTCACCACAGCCGGACGGGGCGAATCACGCGGTTTTACGGGAGTTATTCATGCCTATGGCCCCCGCTGGACAAGTCCCGTCGACAAAGAATCTCTCCACAAAGGTAAGAAGCAAGTTCCCATGAATGGCGAGGAGCAAACTCTCGTCCGCACATGGGAAAACATTCTGACCATGGCCGACGAATACGGCGACAACCGTCTCGCTGCGCCACTGATTTCATCAGGCCTTTTTGGTTACCCATTTCAAGACTGCGCCGAAACAACTTTCGAGACGATTCTGCGCACACCTACGCGGGTCACGCACGTTCATATACGTACCGTGAGCCGACGTTCATTTGACCAACTTGTCGAGGCACGCAACCGCGTCCTGCGCAAGTTGGATATCGCATAACGCGCTAGCCCATATTTGTCGTCAGGGAACCTTCACCCAGCCCCCTGCAATAGTTATATACCCCCCAAACCGCTTCATCCGAAGCCCCGACCGAAAGAGAGCCACCACCCTGAAACCGACAGATAAAAACCCCGAGTACCTGACACCCAACAATTCATACGGACCGAAACAAGGAGACACAGAGATGAACAGCAACGAGATGACCCCAGAAAAGAATGTGACGATGAATGAGTTAGAAATCAATCAGTACTTCAAGGAGTTTTTATTGGCTCTAGACCGCAAGGTTCATAGCATTCAAGGTTTCCGGTTGGCCGAAGCTGACGACTTTAAGTCCTACTGCAGCTTGTGGCTCGTTGAACGACCACATCTCATGAGCCAGTATCTGCCGCATGTTTTGGCCTCGGTTTGCGCAGGACAAAGGGCCGTAGATTTTTTCCGGAAAATGAACTCGCAATTACCGCAAGGTAAGTGGGTCAAAGATTCTGAAGCAATCGAGCGCAAAACCATCCTGTATTTAGACAAGATTCTTGATTCAGAACGGGGACAACAAGTTCACCAAGATTTCCTGGCTAGCGGGGAAGACGTTGAAGCCGGTGTTGTCAACAACTTGATGTTGGGTTCGATGTTGAAAGCATTGACTCCACGTCAACGCGAGGTCTACCTCCTTGTCGAAATCGAGGGCCACAAAGTTGTTGAAGCTGCGGACGTTCTGGGCATGCGACGCGAACTTGCCCAAATTGAATTGGGTAAGGCCCGCAAAGTCGTTGCCGAACTCCGAGAAGAGTTCGGCAACTGACACATTCGGTCACTGATTTAGGGGAACTATTCGCCACCCCTTATTTATAATTATTTGACCACAAAGAACAACAAACACAACCAAAACCAAACAGAGGAGCTACATGGAATTATCCAAAGAACATCAGAATTACGTCATCACCTTCGAGACTGCAGTGCAGCGCCTCGTGATGAACATGGGGGACATTCATCGCTCAGCGCGCATGGACGTCGTCCGGTACATCACTGAATGGCTCTTACGCCGTCCGCAGTATTTCACCAGCCATACACCGTTGCACTTGGCTCGTGCAGTCACCCGCACCCGCGCTATCGACTACATCCGTCAACAAGCTCGCCAATCGGCCGAGCGCACTTGGAACGATATTGACCAGCGTTTTGTCGGCAACGTCGCACTTGACGAGATGATGATTCAGATCAGCTCCAGCGATGCCAGCGCATACGAAGAAGCATTGAACCCCGAATCAATTTTCTTCACCAAATTGAGTCGCGAGATCATTGATCAGGCACTCATCAAGCACCTCACCAAAAAGCAATACGACGTCTTCACCATGCGTGCGTTCGAAGACTTCAATGTGAACGAAATTGCGGCGCTCACGCGCAGTAAGCATTACAACGTGTCGCGTCTGTACACCGAGGCCCAAAAGCGTCTCCGTAAGGTCTACGTCGCGAACCCCGCGGAGTTGGGTCTCTGACCCAACTCCCCCAGCGTGTGACCCTTGTTCGCCGCCACATTTGGTATTCAACACGTTTGGGGTATATAAGCCGTAGGCTGGTCAACCTTACAGAGCAGGAGAAACGCTCATGGATACATCAACCAGCGTGGACACCGGCTTTGCCGATTTAGGACTACGTCCAGAGATACTTAAGGCCTTGGCAGGCCTTGGCTACGAGGAACCGACGCCTATTCAACGCGAGGCCATTCCCCACATGATCAGCGGTAAAGACCTTCTAGGTCAAGCCGCAACCGGTACCGGTAAAACAGCAGCGTTCGCGTTGCCGATTTTGCAATTACTCGACATGAATAACGATCGACCGTCGCCTGTGGCGTTGGTTCTCGTGCCAACCCGCGAACTTGCCATGCAAGTTTCAGAGGCCATCTACAAGTACGGGCACGATCTTCGTGCGCGTTGCGTTCCGATTTACGGTGGTCAGCCCATCGGACGTCAGATCGATGCTTTGAGTCGCGGTACTCACGTTGTGGTGGCAACACCAGGACGTGCGCTTGATCACATTCGCAAGAAGACGCTCAAGCTTGAGAACATCCAAATGGTGGTTCTTGACGAGGCCGACGAAATGCTCGACATGGGTTTCGCCGAAGATCTCGAAGCAATTCTTGAATCAACTCCGAAAGAACGCCAGACGGTTTTGTTCTCGGCAACAATGCCACCACGTATTGATGCCATTGCTCGTCGTCATCAGCGCGACCCAATTCGTATCACGATTCAGCGTTCAACAACCGAGGCTGGCACTTCGCCATTGGTGAAGCAGTCGGCCTACATGATTCCGCGTCACCATAAGGCCGCAGCTCTTGGCCGCATCCTTGACATCGAGGCACCAGAAGCAGCCATTGTTTTCTGTCGTACTCGTGGCGAAGTTGATCAACTCACCGAAACGCTGAATGGTCGCGGTTACCGTGCCGAAGCGCTGCACGGTGGCATGGATCAAGAGCAGCGTGACCGCGTGATGGGTCGTTTCCGTTCGGGTGTTGCCGAGTTGCTCATTGCAACCGACGTCGCTGCTCGTGGTCTTGACATTGATCACCTCACCCACGTTGTCAACTACGACGTGCCTTCAGCTCCCGAGTCGTACGTTCACCGTATTGGTCGCGTCGGTCGCGCCGGACGCGAAGGCGTCGCAATTACTTTGGCCGAACCTCGTGAACAGCGCATGTTGCAAAACATTGAGCGCCTGACCAAGATCAAGATCGCGTTTGAAAAAGTGCCTTCGGTCGAAGCGCTGCGTGCTCGTCAGATGGAACTCACCACCGAGACTTTGCGCGAAGCACTGGCCGGCGAGACCCAAGAACGATTTGAATCGGTCTTGACCGACCTGTTGCAAGAGTTCAATATCGAACAGATTGCACTTGCCGCCATCAAGCTCACACATGATGCCGAACAGTCATCACTTGACGAAGTTGACATCCCCGACTTGTCAAACGGCGATCCCCGTGATCGTCGTGATCGTGGCGACCGCCGCGATGGACGAGATGGTCGTGATGGACGTCGTGATGATCGTCGCGGCGACAGTCGTGGCGACAGTCGCGAACGTTTCGATCGCAGCGGCAGCAACGATCGCAGCAGTCGTTTCGGACGCGATGAGCGCCCCGACCGTGGTGGACGTTTTGAACGTGGACCGGCTCGTGGACGTGGCTCAGGCCCGACCGCCAAGTTGTATGTCGGACTCGGCCGCAAAGCTGGCATCCGTCCCCAAGACTTGGTCGGAGCAATTGCGAACGAAAGCGGCATCTCTGGTCGCGACATTGGCGA
>Ga0208960_1000643_pt1 | contig 19475 bp, 18 predicted proteins | sample GreLakmeON33MSRF_FD_187703 | JGI IMG/M metagenome (GOLD analysis project Ga0208960, IMG submission 187703) | Freshwater lentic microbial communities from great Laurentian Lakes, MI, USA - Great Lakes metaG ON33MSRF (SPAdes) | ecosystem: Environmental > Aquatic > Freshwater > Lake | place: Great...
GACACACCTAGGTCACCGCGAACAGCGTTTGTTCCCCACGTCAAAAAACGCTCAACACTGGGCTTATCAAGTCCCAACTCGGCCTCAACTTTAGCAATGCCTTCAGGGGTTGCGCTGGTGCCCAAAATTGCAATGGCCGGACTTCCGGGCATGAGATCAAGCAAAAAGAATGTTCCGGCAGCGACAAGCAATAACACAGCCGCCATCTGTAGAAATCGCTGTCCTAATCCACGCATTTGAAGAAATCTCTAGATGAAGAGCAGATAAAACTACTTTGCCTTCTTGCCCGCAGTTCGAGATGGAAAGAATGCTGCCTGAGTAAGCCCTGTCACATCTTGAGTTGCCAAAATTCGAACTTGACCGTGCGTCAAGATAATAAACGGCATTTGAGAATGGAACAGGTCTTGCGCTTTGGCGTAGGCCGCCATGCGAGTTGCCTCGTCTGGAGCACTTCGTCCTTCGTCAAGAGCAGCGTCCATGTCGGGATTGGAAAAGACCGAGTAATTACTTGGTCCGCCTGTATGCAGCATGGCAAACAAACTTCCGTCTGGGTCGCTTCCTTCGCCGGCTAGCCACGCAACTGCATCGTACGCTCCCGTAATCACGCTGACCACGTATGTTGTGAGGTCAGGGACCATCTTCACTGTGGCCTCAATGCCGACTTGTTTCCAGTAGTCAACAATTGCCGCTAAGGCATCAACCGTTGATTGTGAACCCTGCAACAGTTGAATCGTAAACTTGACGGGCTTGCCGTAATCTGCGAGCAACGCTTTCGCTCCTTCTGGATCAAACTTGTTAGCAGTTGCTGGAGCCGAGTACCAACGTGACGTCATAGAGATCGGCGTACCAGATTCTGTGTCGTATCCGAAATAATCAAATGCGTCTTTCAGCGCATCACGGTCGATACTCATTTCAAGTGCACGTCGAACTCTGGCATCATCAAGCCCTGGTTTTTTGTTATTCAAATGAATATTCCCATAGCCGCTGACGGGCGGAATACTGGTTTGGAAACCTTTGGAGTCTGCTTCTTTGACACTTTCACTGACGATTGTGGTCATTGCGTCAAGGTCGCCTGCAATAAGAGCAGTTAATCGAGCAGTTTCATCCGTCACGAATTTATATGTCAGAGAGGCTAATTGAGCTTTGTTCTCGCCCCAGTACGCATCGTTGCGAGTGAGCAAGATGCGATCGCTAGGAATCCATTCTGTAAATGTGAATGGACCAGTTCCGACCGGATTGCGCTTTACTTTTTCTGGATCTGCAGCCGACGCTGGCGAAACCATGATGCCATTGACGCCAGTTAGCACATTTGGAAATGCCGTCCAGGCAACTGCCAATGTAATTTTTACCGTCATTGGGTCAACAACATCAACAGCTGTGATGTTCTTTAGTCCAGAACCGTTATACGGCGAGACGCGTTGGCGCTCAAGATTAAATTTGACGGCGGCGGCATCAAACGGCGTGCCGTCATGAAATGTGACGCCATCTTGCACAACAAGTGTCCACGACAAGCGATCTGCCGACTCAGTGACAGTCTTGGCCAGCCAAGGAGTAGGTGCTTCGACGTAGTCACCCGCCATCAGCGCTTCAAATACTCCGTCATACACAGAACCATTTGCCAAACTCAATGAGTCACCTGCTGGGTCAAGACTTGACGGTTCGGAATCGAGTCCCACTGTCATTGTTGCAGTGAGATCATTGTCTACAGCAGCAGCAACTGTGCTGTCAGAAGATCCGCTTGTGTCAGACGAGCCACTTGTGTCTGTTGACGATGAACTACCGCCACACGCCGCCACAAATAGTGCGAGCACTGCAACTCCTGATACGACCCTTGAAAAACGACGAGCACTCATGATTCCCCCAATGCGTTGAATGTGTATTTCTATTTTTAGCACCTTTTGAGCGCTTGAAATTACACGGAATGGAGCCCGAGAACCTCTTCTAACCATGGGAGCAAGATATCCAGCATCGCTTGCTGGCTATGCGTCAAAAGATGTCCATCGCTACCCATAATGTGCAGATCTCCATGCCCGGCAATTGCCTTCACGACTTCGCTCGCCTCGACCGGCAAGATTTCGTCCTTGTCGCCATGGAACAAAAGAAGTGGGCGTCCATTGAGTCCACCTGCAATTTCGCATCCTGCCGACTGGGTAGAAAATGTGACGACTCCGGCCACTATGTCAGGCAATGCCACTGCGACGCGCACGGCAACGGCTCCACCGAAGCTATGTCCCATGATCACCACGCGTTCAACGCCGCTTCCCACAAGTAACTGCACGGCAGCAGCAACATCTACACAACATGCGTCCATGTCGTTGGGTCGCCGATAGCTCACTCGCAGAGTCGGCACGCCGCGCGCAGATAATATTTGACCCAGTTCGTGATACAGACCTTCACCTGGTCCGAGTAGTCCGCCCATTGCGCCACCACAAGTCACAACTCCTGCAGAAAAAAGATCTGTTGTCGGTTCGTGCCAAAGCGCTGACAATAATCCCTTCATCGTGTACATCTCAATGTGTCTCAGCGTGGGCGTCAGCATCACGTTCTGGCTGGCCATGACCCCGAGCACCTCAAGGGGAGTAGTTATTTTGTGCGCATCATCGCTCATACTAGGTACCCTAGCCGTGTGCTCAAAACGAAGAAATCACCCGTTGATCTCACAGCGAACAACGAACACCAACTTGCAGTTCGCATCGGCAGAGCGTGGCGAGATATTCGACGCGGTGCTGCTGCCAGTGCAATCCGAGACCGTATTTTTGGAAGTGGACCTGACGCGCTTGAGCCTGGACAAGTAGACACTCTTGATTTGTTAGTCCAACAAGACGAGTGGCGCATGTGTGATCTTGCCACGGCCTTGCATATTGACCCCAGCACTGCAACGCGCGCAATCCAACGACTCATCCCAGACGGTTTAGCCGAGCGAGTTGTTCATGACGGTGATGGCCGAGTGGTGAAAGTTCGTGTCACTCAAGTCGGCCGAGATCGCCATGCCGACATTGCATCTCGTCGTCTCACCGTATTGTCACACATCCTGGCGGAATACAGTCCCGATGAACGTATCCAAGTTGCTGACTTATTTGAACGGTTTGTCGTCGCCCTTGACAATACAGACGCTGAACTTGCCCAGACTCAGACCCCGACTGCATAAACCCATCATGCAAGCCCAAAAATCCGTTGGGAACAGCATCAATTCGCTACGATAGAAGACATGTTCGCAGCAGAAGTATGGCATTGGTGGCTTGGAGTAATTCTTCTTTTGGCTGGAGTTGGTGCCATTTTGCAAACCATTATCGGATACTTAGTAAAAGTAACTGCCACGCGTTATCCAAGTCGTCGTCAACGCAAACAGCAATAGCCTGTTAGATGGGTCATGACACACGATGTCTCAACTCATCGCTGAACTTCTAGCCCAGTGCACATTTCCGCCAAGCGCAACACCTGTGTCATGTGCAGTTTCGGGTGGAGCAGACTCGATGGCGCTGATGGTGCTCGCCGTTAACCACGGACTGCATGTCACCGCTCACCATGTCAATCATTCGTTGCGAGATGATTCAGATACCGATGTAGAACTCGTTTCTCTCCTTGCACAACAACTCGGGGTCGAGGTGGTGACACATCGTGTCAGCATTGAGCATGGCGCCAACCTTGAAGCCCGCGCTCGCTCTGCCCGATACGGCGTCATGCCATCTGACATCATGACCGGACATACTGCTGATGATCAGGCCGAGACAATCCTTATTAATCTCATGCGCGGAGCCGCCACGCAAGGACTTTCAGCCATGACACCAGGTATTTGTCGGCCGCTTCTACAACTTCGCCGCACCGATACGCACGCGCTCTGCGCCGAACTTGACATCTCGGTGGTGCATGATCACACCAATGACGACACGAGTTATCTCCGCAATAATATTCGTCACAATCTCTTACCTGCAATGAACACGATGTCGCAGCGTGATCTTGTGCCCATCCTCACACGTGCGGCCAATGTCATGCGCGACGACAACGAACTGCTTGACATTCTTGCGGCTGCACTTGATCCAACCGATGCTGTAGCCCTCACCGCGGCACCAATTGCCCTCGCACGACGCGCACTGCGCACGTGGCTCAGTCACCCGTATCCTCCTGATCAAGCCACTATCGAACGAGTGCTCATGGTCGCTAGTGGAGCGCGCCTGGCGTGTGATATCGGTGGTGGCCGTGAAATTCGTCGGAGCAAACAGCGTCTTGTCTTGGGTTCTGTACGGTAGATTGTTTCGTGCGTGGTGGCAGATTCGTCTGCTCGCCACGGCAATGCCAGAACAAATACATTTCATCTAGCCAACAGAATCACCAGGAGAACCGAATGCCCCCGAAATTGCGTGGAAAATGGGCCTTAGGTATTACGCCTCGAAACTTTACGTGGATCATCAAAGATCGTGTCGCCATTTGCGAGCGTCCAGGTGGCTACGGAGACAATCACCGTCGCGTTCGCCGTCAAGAAGAAATCATCTGGTTGAGAGAAAATCATTTCGACTTCGTCGTTTCAATCATTGCTGCTCCACATAACCTGCACGCCTACGACGAACTGCACATGCCATTTCGACATCGTCCACTCAGCGGAGCAGACGACCTTGATGCATGGCTCCGTGTGTTCTACACAGAACTTCGTGATCTGATCAACAAAGAAGCAAAAATCGTCATTCACGCAGAAGAAGTCGGTGATCGTCTTGTTGGCATCATGGGCGGATACATCCGCTGGAGCCAAATGTTAGAAGACTCTTCGCAGGCCATCCAGATCACCGAACACATCAGTGGTCGCCAACTCGACACATGGTCTCGAGAACTTATTTTGCGCGTTCACGAATTGCGATAGATCGTGATCTTCGTGTGTTCAACTCGCCGTCACTAGCGTTCACTCAATGACAAAAAAGCGTGTGGTTGTTGTCGGTGCCGGAATAGCCGGACTCACCGCCGCACGAGCCTTGTCTCACGCGGGTCACAGCGTCATTGTTCTTGATAAGGGAAGATCTGTAGGTGGACGCATGGCCACTCGACGTATTGGTGATGCCATTGTCGACCATGGTGCACAATTTTTTACTGTTCGATCCGATGACTTTGCAGCAATAGTGCAGGAGTGGACACACGCCGACATTATTCATGAATGGTGCCGTGGTTTTGCTTCCGACGATGGACATCCGCGATACATCGGCACACACGGAATGAACAGCGTGGCCAAGTACATGGCCCAAGGACTAGACGTGCGTTGCAGCACAATGGTCTTTGCACTTTCTCGTACAAGTTCTGGCTGGACAGTGCAGATCGATGATGCCACTGAATTGCAATGTGATGTTTTAATCTCAACGTGTCCAGTACCCCAGTCATACTCTTTGTTATTTACTGCAGGCATCGAACTTCCAGAAACCCTGCGTGGCACTGACTACGACAGAACAATCGCGCTACTACTGACATACACGGGGACTCACGGCATTGCCCCACCAGGTGGTCTCCAAAACCCAGACAACACTTTTCAATTCATCGCAGACAACATGACAAAAGGCATCTCTGGGTCCCCTGCGCTTACTTTGCACGCCAACGCGGAGTTCAGTCGCACACACTGGGATGCATCGCTCGAACAACAACACGAGATCTTGGTGTCATCGGCTGCTCCCTATCTTGATGGACTCACCATTACAGAATCACAAGTAAAAAAATGGCGCTTTGCGACGCCAAAGATTTTGTGGCCAGATTATTTCTGGTCAACAGACGACGCAACATTGTTACTTGCTGGAGATGCTTTCAAAGGAGCAAAAGTAGAAGGCGCCGCATTAAGCGGACTCAATGCTGCGCGATTTGTGTTAGCGAACTAATTACTCAACAGACGACAGCAACACCGCAGTTGCCGAGCGCATCGCACGAGATGCTGCTGTATCAGGAAATACGTCGCAGGCTGCTTCTGCGCGAGCCACATACATACGAGCACGATCAACAGCATGCGCGACACCGCCATTGGCTCGCACGATCTCGAGGACTTTTTCACACTCAGCGTGGTTGAGTGGTTTTCCTAACAACGCTGCCAATTCTGCAGCGGCTGGTCCGCCTGCAGCCAATGTTGCAAGCGCCGGCAATGTGTAGACACCTTCGACCATGTCGTGCCCCGCTGGTTTTCCGAGTTCTTCGTCTGTCGCAGTGATGTCCAAAATGTCATCCACTATCTGAAACACCATTCCGTACGCCACTCCGTATTGTGTCAATGCGTCAACTATGTGACGGTCATATCCCGACACAAGTCCACCAATACGTGCAGCAGTTGCATACAGCGATGCAGTTTTGCCCTCAATTGAATTCAGATACGAGTCGACAGGACGCGCGATGTTGTACGTGTGGCGAAGTTCTTCGATCTGGCCTTCACACAATCGACCAATAGTGCGCGCCAGTAATCCGGCTACTTCGTTCCCCAACGATGCAGCAATCTCAGAAGCGCGCGCCAGCAAAAAGTCACCTGCCAGGATTGCTTGCAGATTGCCCCATTTGGCGTTGACGGTTTCGACACCACGGCGTGTTGTGGACTCATCCATCACATCGTCGTGATACAGCGAACCCAAATGCACCAGTTCACAAGAAATTCCACCCTGAACGGCATTCTCAACGACTTCATTATCGTCCATTACTTGAGACGCCACGATTGATAAAACGGGGCGCAGACGCTTTCCGCCAGCCGATATGAGGTGTGAGGCAATCTCTGACAAATACGCGTCGGGGGTGTGCACGGCCTCCCGCAATGCCACTTCCACCCGCTCACGGTCGGCATTCATCGCCCGAAGAGCAAGAAGTGGGGAAGATGTCACACCGTCAGGATACGGCATCAGGATACATCTCTTCCCCACTGTGCCGATACAATGAGAGGCATCGCCAAAACTTTTGGTGATCAATCAACGAATTCCAATGACAAGGTGGTCAACTTGTTCGAACGCTTTACTGACAGGGCCCGACGGGTAGTAGTTCTCGCCCAAGAAGAAGCCCGTCTTCTTAATCACTCCTACATCGGCACCGAGCACATCTTGCTTGGACTCATTCACGAGGGTGAAGGCGTCGCTGCCAAGGCACTCGAATCTCTTGGTATCTCACTCGAGGCAGTGCGTGCTCAGGTAGAAGAAATCATTGGACAAGGTGGATCATCGCCATCAGGACATATTCCGTTTACACCTCGTGCTAAAAAAGTTCTTGAGTTGTCATTGCGCGAAGCGTTGCAACTCGGACACAACTACATCGGCACCGAGCACATCTTGCTTGGACTCATTCGCGAAGGCGAAGGCGTTGCTGCTCAAGTGTTAGTCAAACTCGGCGCAGACCTCGCTCGTGTGCGTCAACAAGTAATTCAACTCTTGTCCGGATACCAGGGCCCTGCTGGCAAATCAGATTCGCAGCCTGCCGGCGCTGGTGGCAGCAAAGACGAACCAGGAGAAAAAGGCGGCAGCCAAATTCTCGATCAGTTCGGACGCAATCTCACCCAACTCGCTCGCGAACGAAAACTCGATCCCATGATTGGCCGCGAACGCGAGCTCGAACGTGTGATGCAAATTTTATCTCGTCGCACAAAAAACAATCCTGTGCTCATCGGCGAACCAGGTGTCGGCAAAACTGCAATCGTCGAAGGTCTCGCGCAACGCATTGTCGATGACAATGTTCCCGAAACTCTCAAGGACAAGCAGTTGTACACACTCGATCTCGGAGCACTTGTCGCAGGCAGTCGCTATCGCGGTGACTTCGAAGAACGTCTCAAAAAAGTTCTCAAAGAAATCAAGTCACGCGGTGACATTGTTTTGTTCATTGACGAGATTCATACCTTGGTCGGAGCGGGCGCTGCAGAAGGCGCAATCGATGCCGCAAGCATCTTGAAGCCAATGTTGGCTCGTGGTGAATTGCAAACAATCGGCGCCACAACAACCGATGAATACCGCAAGCATCTCGAAAAAGACGCAGCACTTGAGCGTCGTTTTCAACCTGTCAAAGTCGAAGAACCTTCTGTTGCAATGACAATTGAAATCCTTCGTGGTGTTCGCGACAAATACGAAAAGCACCACAGTGTCACCATCACCGATCAAGCAATCGTGGCCGCCGCTAATCTGGCCGATCGCTACATCGCTGACCGACACTTGCCCGATAAGGCAATCGACCTCATTGACGAAGCTGGTAGTCGACTGCGCCTCAAGCGCATGCGCACTCCGCCAGACCTCAAAGAACTCGAAGCAAAAATCACCGAAGTGCAAACAGGCAAAAAGAAGGCCGTCGAAGAACAACGCTTCGAAGATGCTGGTCGCTTGCGCGATCAAGAACGCATCTTGCTCGAAGAACGCTCTCAAAAAGAGACCGACATTAAAGCCCAAGGCATTGACCTGTTTGACGAAGTCGACGAAGAAGCAATCGCTGACGTTCTCAGTGTTTGGACGGGTATCCCCGTCTTCAAACTCACTGAGCAAGAAACAGCCAAACTGCTCAATATGGAAGCAGAACTACATAAGCGAATGATCGGACAAGACAATGCTGTCAAGTCAGTCAGTCAGAGCATTCGCCGAACACGTGCTGGACTCAAAGACCCACGCCGACCTAGCGGATCATTTATTTTCCTGGGACCAACTGGTGTCGGAAAAACTGAACTTGCCAAAACACTTGCTGAGTTCTTGTTCGGCGACGACAAAGCACTCATCACTCTTGACATGAGCGAATACATGGAAAAGCACACCGTGAGTCGTCTCGTTGGTTCGCCTCCTGGATACATCGGCTACGAAGAAGGCGGTCAACTCACCGAAGCAGTTCGACGCAAGCCGTTCTCAGTTGTGTTGTTTGACGAAATCGAAAAAGCGCATCCAGACGTATTCAATACATTGTTGCAAATTCTTGAAGAAGGTCGTCTGACCGACAGTCAAGGTCGCTCTGTTGATTTCCGCAACACGGTCTTGATCATGACATCAAACCTCGGAACCGCCGAATTGCGTAAAGGCAATGTTGGTTTCACTAAGGGCGACGAAGCGGTGTCGTACGAGCGAATGAAATCAAAGGTTAATGATGCTCTCAAGGCGCATTTCCGGCCAGAGTTTCTCAACCGTGTCGACGAAACAATCGTGTTTCATGAGTTGTCAAAGCCAGAAGTTATCCAAATGGTTGATTTCATGATCAAGCGTCTCACTGGTCAACTCGAAAACCAAGGACTCGGACTCGAACTCACGCAGAACGCAAAAGAACATCTTGCCGACAAGGGCTACGACCCACAACTAGGTGCTCGTCCATTGCGTCGCGCAATACAACGCCTCATCGAAGACGAGTTGTCAGAAAAAATTCTGTACAAAGAGTTCAACGCCGGAGAAATCATTGTCGTTGACACCGAAGATGATCCTGACAACGCAGACCAAAAGCGCCTGTGCTTCCGTGCGGTTGAAGGCTTTGTGCCACCAAGTTCTGTAGAACTCGCAGGCGCCGGAGACGGCGCTACAACACCCGAGTGACGCTTCGGCGCCTCACTCATGTCGCGTCTGCATTAGGCGTCGTAGTACTTTTATCGGCGTGTCGTGTTGACGTAGTCGTACATGTTGATGTCAATGCCAACGGAAGCGGCAACATCACCGTCACTGCAACTGCTGACAAGGACATCGTCACCGCAGAGCCCACACTCGCAACTGATCTGCGGCTTGAAGATATTTTGAACGCCGGCTGGAAAGTACAAAAACCAAAGAAGACCAGCGATGGTGGCCTCAAATTAGTGTTGTCGCATACGTTTGAGAATCCAGCAACAGCAAATGCCTTGCTTGCTCAGGTGAGCGGAGCAAAAGGGCCTTTTCATGATCTACTCATTAGTCGTACCGGTAAAGACACCAACGCAACATGGTCACTTGCAGGTCGACTTGAGGTCACTGGTGGACTCGAAGCATTCGTTGATGACAAAACACTCAATCTGCTTGGGGGTGCTCCATATGCAGCAGAGGTCAAGCGCTCTGGATTAGATCTCGGTGATGCTGTTGCGATCACATTTGAAGCAGTACTGCCCGGAAAAATACAAGCCACTACTGCCAATATCAGCAACGGTTCGCTCACATGGCGTGTGCCAATGGACGGAACAGCAATCGACCTCGCCAGTACTTCTGAGAATCTTGACATCGTCGCCAACGTGGCACGCGTGGCTCGACCATTTCTGAAATTGCTCATCGCATTGTGGGTCTTCGCGATGCTGATTTTGTTCGGCATGGTGATTCGCGCTCAAGCTAAACGGACACCCCGCATCTAAGGTTGGCTCGTGGCAAAAATTCGTCTCGTTCATCGATGCACTGAGTGTGGCACTGCCCATCCCAAGTGGTCTGGCAAATGTCTTACGTGTGATGCATGGAACTCTCTCGTCGAAGACTTCGAAGGCGGTGACGAACCCATCACATCACTTGCAGCCGGCATGGCACTCGTGCCCGCTGGCGAGCCAACTCAGATCGGCAAAGTTGATGCCAGCGTCGGTCATCCGCGCCTCACCAATATCGAAGAATTAGATCGTGTTTTGGGCGGTGGTCTTGTTCCCGGATCTGTCACATTGCTCGGAGGCGAGCCAGGTATCGGCAAAAGCACACTGTTGCTGCAGTTGCTCGCAAATATGAGCGGCACAACTTTGTATGTCACCGCCGAAGAAAGCGCACAACAAGTGCGCATGCGCGCAGAACGATTGGGTGCACTGCGCGACGATCTTTGGTTGCTCCCTGAAATGTCGTTACCGCACATTATTACTGCAATCAATACTGTTCGGCCGAGCCTTGTTGTCATCGACAGCATTCAAATGATCGCCGACCCAGACTTGGGCTCAACTCCTGGCTCGGTAGTGCAGGTGCGCGGTTGCGCGCATCGATTAGTGCAAGAAGCAAAGCGTCGACATCTTCCGATTGTGTTGGTTGGACATGTCACCAAAGAAGGCGGCCTTGCCGGACCACGCGTTCTCGAACATGTTGTTGACACCGTGTTGTCATTTGAAGGCGAGCGACATCATGCACTTCGACTTCTGCGCGCATCCAAGCACCGCTACGGACCCACAAATGAATTGGGACTCTTCGAAATGACCGAGCAAGGTCTCGTCGGTGTGCCCGATGCGAGCCAACTATTTCTTGCCGATCGTCGCACTGGCGTGCCAGGTTCAGTGGTGGTGCCCACCCTCGAAGGTCAACGTCCGTTACTCGTCGAACTACAAGCACTTACAAACGCCGTCTCGGGCGGTGCTCCACCGCGACGCAGTGCTCAAGGTGTCGATCCAGGGCGTCTCTCAATGTTGCTTGCAGTTCTTGAGCGTCGTGCACGCGTGAGTCTGTCTAGTCACGAGGTCTACGCATCGGTCGTCGGTGGGGTTCGCCTCACAGAGCCCGGTGCCGACTTGGCGCTCTGCCTCGCGCTTGTTTCTGCCATCACCAACACACCACTGCCAGCAGATCTCGTAGTAGTCGGCGAAGTTGGTCTGGCTGGCGAAGTACGTCAGGCTGCACAAATTTCGCGACGTCTTGGCGAAGCTTCACGACTCGGATTCACTCGTGCCATCGTGCCGGCTAATTCGCCTGACGACCTACGCGGCATAAAACTGCAACGTGCAAGCACTCTCAACGAGGCTCTCACTCTGGCCGGAATGCCTCAATAAAATTTGTCCCGTCAACGAACGGGCAAAACTTCGTACGAATCAAACTGCGTCATCCACTTCAGACCAGATTCACCCATCACAAACACCGTCGTGGCAAATGCATCTGCCCACGTCAGACTTGGACCAGTCACGGTCACTGATCTAAATGGCGACTGCACTTCATTGCCTTGCGCGTCCCACAAATGCTGGCCACGCTCCGCGGTGCCAGAAGTTGCAATTGCCCCAGTGTCAACGCTTATCTCTGCCACCAACATTTCGGGGTCTCGCGGATCAGTAATGCCAATGTTCCAGGGGATGTCGTTATCAAGACCACCGTGCAAGACATAATCACCACCGATACCTAAATACCAATGTTGCAATCCACGTTCTATGAATAGACGCGATGCGTACTCCGCAGACCACCCTTTCACAAAGCCTGTCGGATTGATTTGCAAAGGGCGATCAGATGGCCGAATCGTAAAGGAACCCTGCGAGGCTTGTTCTAGCCATGTGCACGCATCGAGCACATCAATGACTTCGCGAGATGCATCAAGCACATGAAGTTCCTGATGATTTATACGTGATATTTCGCTATCGGCTCGGTACACAGAAAACATCTGCTCTAAACGCTCAAGTTCTGTTCGTATTTCTTGTACCACATCATCAAAAGTTTCGTCCATGATGTTGTCATTGACATGCACGCTTGCCGTGGTTCCCATCACTGAAAAAGAAGAACGATAGCGCGCTTGCATCACATCGGCTTAGCGTCAATCGCCGCTTGCAATGAAGCGGCATATGCGCGTGAGACAGCCGTGGCACCTGAGACTCCTTGAATGTTGGCACTCTTGGCTTTTTTGGCACGTGCATTGAGTTTGGGAAGTGCATACTGCTCAATTTGTACGGACTTACGATCCCATACGTCAAAGTTGACTGCCACATCGCAGAGTTCTCCGTTGCTCGCAAACTTTGCCGTCACGACGAGAGTGCCAAAGACGCGATTACGGTCCACGATGTCGGTGGTGGATCCTGTTGATTTTTTTGCGCCACACGCTCCGGGTGCAGGCGTCGTGTCTGGTGGTGCACCATTCACTGGCGGCACTGTTGTGGCGACGACCGTTGTCGTGGTAACAGTTGTCGTCGTTGGTGCCGGAACTGTTGCACCCGTCACCATCTGACCTGCACCGGCATCAGCAGCGCTACCAATGTCAGCAACTCCAGCAGAACCAAACGCACTCAGGTCAACCGGGCGATCCAAAACATTAATTAATGCCACACCCGCACTTGTTAGGGCAAGTGCAGGCGCAAGTCGTCTTGCTAGTGCAAAGCGTGACGACGGAGATGAATTGTCAGAACTCATGAGTTCACCACCATGGCATCTCCGTATGAATGTCATCTTTTGCTAGACCCGCCTCGCGTAAGCCTTTACGCGCAGCAAACATCAGCGCAGTCGGACCGCAGACCACGGCCACACATGACGATATTTCTGGAACCGCACGAGCCAATGATTTTGCGGAGAACGGATCTTTCCCCTTCATCGCTACCGTGCGGCCAGTTAAGACGAACACTTCTCCACCACAGCGCGCAGCAAGTGCGCGGATCTCCGCTAAATGGGCGACTTCATTTTCATGTCGTGCGCGCAACAATACAGTTGGCCGAGAGTCCGACGGTAGGCGTTGTAGCAGCGCACACACTGGAGTAACACCAACACCACCTGCAATAAACAGTGGTCTCTTATCTCCAAAAATTTCTGGTGTTGTCACCCCATATGGTCCTTCGACTGCGACTCTGTCGCCAACACGTAAATGTCGTTTTGCAGAACTTGCATCACCACGATTTTTAATTGTGACTCGCAGGCCAGCGGTGGTCGGAACTGCAGAAAGAGAATACGGATTTGTTTTCCACCATTGACCTCGCACTAATGATCGGATCATCACAAATTGGCCGGCATCACCGCGCAATCGCAGAACATTGCGACCACCCAATAAGACACTGACCGTGTCATCAGTCTCTTTATTGATGGTGCGTACATGCAATGGTCTCGACACAGATCCAAAAACTTTCCACCATCTTCCAAATAATGCCGTTGCAAAAATTGCAACAGAACTACCGACCCACACAAGACGAACATAGCGATCGTTGCTCAACATCGAGCCCAGCGTGATCTGATGCGAAAAAGACGCCGCCAAGCCGAAGTAAACAGTGAGGTGGACGAAATACCATGTCTCATACGAAATCTTGTTGCGAATATCCTTGAGACTCAACACCACAACAACCGCCACAAGTGCAGAACCAATTGCTGTCAATGCCATATATGGTTCGCGACCAGTGAAGTCCAAAACCGTGTTAATAAAGCCGCCACGTACGGGCATCTCTGCAGGAATAGCCGTAAAAATATGCACGGCGAGCAAAAGCCCCATCGTGTCGCCTGCAATGCGATGCCAGTTCAATAAACGATCCAAGCCAATCGCTCGCTCCGTTGTTTTGAGACGAGCCGACAATGTCAAACCGACCATTCCAAACAACGACGTATACAAACCCGTGAGTGACGCTGCTGCTCTCCATGCATGCGACCAGCCACTCGACAACTGGCTCCAACCGCCGGTCATCGCCCATGCTGCAGTGACGATGGCAAAAATAGCAACGATCACGATGACGAGATCATTGGCCTTTAGATTTGTAGAATTTGGACGGGCGAGGGGACGCCGTTGTTCGAGTTTGGTTGCTGGGGCCACCGGCGCCACCGGCACGGAGAAATTTGTACTATTCACTGGTTCTACCGTACGATTAGTAGGGTAAAGAAACGGTAAAGAGCCACCGAATAACGGTATAGGGACATAAAAATCTTTGCCCAATGATTGACTTTGGTTTTATTCTTGCTATAATGTGTCCTATGGCACAAGGACCAAACATGCTCATTCAGATTGACGGACAAAACAGGCGACCCTGGGCTGTCGGAAGCAGAAAAGTTATTCTCGACGCCGCCACAGAAGAAATCGCTCTCAACGGATTCAGATATGCGCGCATCGGCGACATTGCGGATCGAGCACAGATGACACCTGGCTCGATCTACACATGGTTCAAAAATAAAGAAGTCCTTTTTCGTGTGGCTCTTGAAGAAGCTCTCGACGCTCAACTCGCTGCCAATATCGAGAGTCTTTCAAAAATCGAGGAACTAAAAGACACACCATGGATCATGAGGATTGCCGCACTCCTTCCACGCAACAACACTGACAATCAGCCAACAGCGGCACAAGTAATGTTGATTGAGGGATACTACGTGTCATGGCGCGGCAAGGCCAAAGAAAAAACATACTTGCCACGTCTTGAACAACATTTTGCGATGTATCAAAAAGTTATCGATGAAGCAGTGGCTTCTGGTGAAATAAATTCAGACATCGACCCTCAACTCATTGCCATGTTGTTGTTGGCAATTCCTACCGGATTAGCACTCTTGCAATTTTCTGGACTTCCCCGCGTCCCAAACAGCTCTTGGATTCCCGTATACCAAGCACTTGCAACAATGCTCACTCCCAAAAAATAACGTCAAGTCACGACTTGTCTTAACGGCAATTAATTGTTTTTTTCGAGTGTCTCAATCCCGCGGCAAAAGAGCTCAAGTAACTGCTCGAGGCTTTTTTCGATCGCATAGGGCTCCGGATGGCCGTTGTCTTTTTCTAGAACACAAAAGCCATGCAGCGCACTTCGCAAGGATCGCGCACAATGTGCACGCTGTGTTTGTGTCAATCGATACCCCGACAACGACTCGCTCAGCGTGCTCACGACTCGTGCAAGTGATCGCTCAATATTGACATCGCCCACTGACGCAACTCGGTCCGTTGCGCTGTACAAGCCAGGGTGTTGTTGCACAAATAAGCGCCATGCACGGCCTACAGCAACAACCGAGGCATCACGAGTGGTGCCAGCAATTGCAACTTCAAGCGCGAGGACAAGTTGCTCGCGCGCACGTAGCGACAACAGAGCCCAGAGTTCTTCGATGCCAGTGACATGACGGTACAAAGCGGGTTGTTTCACATTGGCGTCAAGTGCAATGCGAGTCAGCGTGACGGCATCGATTCCCTCGGCATCAGCAATTTGTGCCGCCATATCAACAACAATTCCTCGGTTCAGGCGCACAGATGAAAAAACCTTGCAATCCAATGAGCAACCAAATCTTGATCAAGAGATGCTTGCAATGTAGACAGCGCACGCTCCACTTTTTCTGGCCCAAATAATTGCTGACGAGTGGCAAGCAAACTGCTCGCCAATTCTGAACTGAATTCGGGATGCACCTGCAGTGTCCACGCCCGCTCCCCTATCTTCATTCCCCCGATCGCACAGTAATCACTTGATGCCAACAGTTCGGCTTGATCTGGTAATGACATCACTTGGTCTTGATGACTCGCGGCGAGAAGAATCTTCTCTGCTGCCGGCGTCATCCATGGCTCTACTAAATGAATGTTGTACTGCTTGGCCCCAATTCCCCAGCCATAGTCTGCTTTTTGAACAACTGCTCCGAGCGCCTGTGCCATCAACTGATGCCCAAAACAGATCCCCACATACGGGGCTTCGGTCGACACGATGTCGCGAAGGAATTGTTCGACATCTCGCAACCATGCGATGTCGTCATACACGCTCAGCCGACTTGGTGAACACAACCAACCGTCTTGATCATGCGTTGAATCGGGCATCTGACCTTCATCGCAGCGATATGTCGTGATCTCAATGTCGTGCCCTTGCAACAGGTTTTCATACAGCGCTGGATAATCGCCTCCCACGTGCAGACTTCCGGCATCGACATGGCCCACGAGTAACAATCCAAGACGAATCACCTGAAAGAGAACACCTTTGCGTCGCCGCCTTCAAGTGCAGGCAGATACCCACGTTCGCGCAGGATCGGCATCACTCCTTCTCCAAACCAATACGCCTCTTCGAGATGCGGATACCCCGACATGATGAACGCATCAAAGCCCAAGTTGTGATACTCGATAATGCGATCAGCAACAGATTCGTAACTGCCAACAAGTGCGCTGCCTACACCTCCGCGCACGAGTCCAATCCCTGACCACACATTGGGATAGATCTCAAGTTTGCTCAGATCGCCCCCGTGCAGTTCAAACTGTCGTCGCTGACCAACAGATTGCGTCTTTAAAAAATCTTGTCGCGCCAGTTCAATCGCCTCTGGCGTCATCGATGCCAAAATTGAATCGGCAACAGCCCATGCTTCTTCATCTGTGCGGCGTGTAATGGCATGAAAGCGTATTCCAAAACGAATAGTTCGACCAGCTTGTGTAGCAAGTGCACGAACTCGTTCAATGCGCTCTTTCACCATGTCTGGGGTTTCACCCCACGCTAGATAAAGATCAACGTTCTCTGCCGCTACTTTTTCTGCAGAGTCCGAAGCCCCACCAAAATAGATTGGTGGCACAGGTTGGGGCACATCGCGAGTTGTCGCATTCGTTACATCAAAAAATTTCCCGCTGTATGAAAACGGCTCGCCACTCCATGCACCACGCATGATCTTTATAAACTCACTCGTACGCTCATACCTCGTCTCTTTATCTTCACTGATTCCAAAGCGGGATAACTCTGATTGTTCTGCGCCTGTCACGATATTGACCAGCAATCGGCCCCCCGACATACGTTGATAGGTGCTTGCCATCTGTGCTGCAAGTGTCGGAGACAGCAAAGCGGGCCGAAACGCAACCAAAAACTTGAGCCGTGTCGTGACTGAAAGAAGTGCAGCAGTCGCAATCCATGCGTCTTCACAACCCGTTCCGCACGGGGTTAGCAGCGCATTAAAACCCAAGCCTTCACATGCTTGAGCAATTTGAGACATATACGACACGCTCGGAGCTCGCGCCACAGTGTCAGCATCAGGCAAAACATCCCGTGAGTCTCCACCGGTCGGAAGAAACCAATTCATTTCAATCATTACGTGCTCCTAATTTGGAATTTCTATGAGATGGACAGAAACAAATCCGATGGTCATCACGAGTAGCCACGACAACACACCAAGAACAACGGGGCGTGGACCAAGTGCGCGGATTTTTCTGAAGCGCACCCCGGCCCCTAACCCAACAAGAGCCAGAGCCAAACAGATTTTTTCAAGATGTTGAAAAAACGACAACGTGCCATCTGACAGCGTGCCTGTTGACCGAATCGCCACCATTGCAAGAAACAGAACAATAAAAAGTGGCAGTGGCGCAGGGGAAGAAGTTTTACTCGTCGCTGTCTGACGATGACGATACATAAATGCCACCGTCGCCACAACTGGGGCGAGCAATAAAACACGTGTCAGTTTTACTACCACAGCAGGTGAGAGTGACTCGTGAGAATAAGCGCTTGATGTTGCAACAACTTGTGCGACATCATGCACAGCAGATCCGGCCCACATTCCGAATCGCACATCGCCTAAATGAAAAAAATGACCTAACACGGGCAGAACAAAAATCGAGATGCTGCCAAAAATTGTGACGAGTGCAATTGCATACGTAGCGTCTTCTTCGGTGCCATCGGTGGCGCCCACCATTGCGCTGATTGCAGAAACACCACAAATCGAATACCCAGTCGCAGTTAAAAGTCCAAGCCCTGGAGATACACCCAACCTTCGAGCAATGAATTGTGTTCCAAAAAATGTCGTCGTGGCAACAATGATCACTGCGATGATTCCGCGACCACCAAGATCGGCCACTTGACGAAAAGACAACTGAAGCCCCAGCAATACAATTCCCGTGCGCAAAACCTCACGAGCAGAAAACTTCAACCCAAGATCACAACGTGCCGGCAACTGTGCGGTATTGCCAAGCGCAACACCAACAAGCAACGAAGCCGTCAGCGGAGAAATACTGGTCCATTGCCAACTGATCGCAAAGCCAATAAACGCTGCAACGCCAGCAACTACAAAACCAGGCAGGTACCCAGGTAGCCAGTGTTTTAGCCGCGCTTCCATAATGTTAGATAGTCTAACATCTAGAAACAGCCTGTTCTACGGCTCGGGGTCAGAACCGTTGACGTAGGTCGCCTTCAATCACTCCCTCAGGCTGATTTCCTCAAGATGCGCCGAATCAATAATTCGAAACATCCTCAGAGAGGAGGTTCGAGCGCCTGCAACGTGGGGTAGCAGACCGACAAACCGCTGAGTTTTTTCCCGCAGCACGGTCGGTGATAGCCCGGTAATTCTTTCGCCATCGGCGATTGCAAACCAGTCATTTGCTTTTACTGGCTGACCAAAAGCACCACGAACAAGAACTTTGGGATTTTGGACAACAATATCCGCATCCAACGTGGCAGTCAGATCGCCCTTTGTAACAACAAACGAACTTATTTCTTTACCTCGCAACTCATTGAATGGGGTTGTTTTATAAAGAGGTTCAAGGAAATCATTTACATTCACCAGTGCGGTGCCTGCAGTTTTAATCTCGTTCAAAAATACATCGTTATCTATGACAACTTCTTTCACATTACGTTTTGCACTTCCGTACGGATCATCTACAAAATAAAGTGTCTTTGACTTCTTTTGAGAGTCAGACTTGCTGCTTGGCAACATGCCGTCCATCTTCCACGGAACTGAGACATTCAGTTGCTCTGTTATCACTGATACAAGATCTATATTTTCAAGATTCTCGTCAGATACAGCACCGACAGACTGGCCTGGCGAATGAACAAACAACGGAACATGCATCAGATCACTTGCGTTTTTCAAATCCTTTGAGGCAAATCTTCTGTTATAGCCGTCATCAAAACTCACCCCATGGTCTGCCGTAAAGATAACCATTGAGTCCTCGTACAGACCATCACTCTGCATCTGGTCAAGCAGTCGACCAACCAAAGTATCTACGTACTGCGCCTGCAAAATTGAACGTTGTTG
>Ga0208960_1000645_pt1 | contig 19444 bp, 32 predicted proteins | sample GreLakmeON33MSRF_FD_187703 | JGI IMG/M metagenome (GOLD analysis project Ga0208960, IMG submission 187703) | Freshwater lentic microbial communities from great Laurentian Lakes, MI, USA - Great Lakes metaG ON33MSRF (SPAdes) | ecosystem: Environmental > Aquatic > Freshwater > Lake | place: Great...
GTAATGCTTGAACCACCAACACGCGGATTGCTCTTGGGTTGAGATTGCTCGTAGCCAACGTTAAATAGCGTGGCTAAAATTTCCGGACGCTCATCTATTGGAAAGCCAGCTTTTTCCCACTGAACCTTCATTTGTTTCATGAATAAGGCCGCGTACATATAGGAGTAGTAGTGACTTTTGTAAGAAGTAAGTCTTTGAAAGCGCTCTCTGTCAACAGAGTCGGTGCTGAAATCCAACAAGTGTTCGTAAGGTTTTCCTAAATAAAATTTAGAGGCGCTGTCTTTAATATAAGCTTCAATTCTTTTGGCTGTGAAATCTTTAATGCCTGTAACACCTAACGAAAACTTGGTTTCAACAGAGAGAATTTTTAGCGGACCAATCCATTTTTTGTAAGCCTCTCTTTTTGAATTGAATAAACGTATTTGTTCGCCTACCAATACCGATACTATTAAGCGTGGCTCAACACCTGTTTGCTTGGCCACAGAATCGATAATGGCTTTGTCTTTAGCTACTGCGAATTTAAAATCGGTCCATTCGGCAATGTTCATCCATTCGAAAATACTGCCAGCAGAATCTGCTTTAGTTTGTGATTTAAGTTTGGCTTTGTATGCGGCTACTTCTGCTAAGTAAGCGCTGTTGTTTTGCAAATGAAGCTCGGCTGCGTCAATCATTCTCAAGGCTTCTTTTTCGTCGCCACTCATTTGGTATGCAGCAATGATCAATTCGGCGTTTTTGGGCCAATATTTATTTAATATCAATGCTCTGTTTAGTGCTTCGTATTCTTTTCGCGCGGTTTTGCTGGTGTCTTTCTTAAAAGATTGGTTGTATTTGTCTTTTATATCATCAAAATATCTGTTGTTAGAATCCACAGCTCCCGTGTCGTTGGTTAGCTTTAATTGAAGAGCCAGATAGGTTCCAGTAAAAAACAAGCCAACTAAGGCAAACAGTACGATAAGCGTTTTATATGTTATTTTCCACCACTTCATAAAATAGATGCATATTTCAGGGCCTGAAAGTATTAAAAAAAACGATTTCTTGAATTTATCCCGAAAAATATAGGCTTTTAAGGCTTTTTTTTATTCTTTTTTCCGCTCTATAATCCTTGTTGCGAATAGGAAAGCAGCTAAAAATAAATATTTTTTAAAAATAATTTATGTAGAAGTATTGGTATATTGAATTATTCTCGTAGCTTTGCCCTCCCATTTTTTGTGGGAAAAGTATATTTTTGAAGAAAAGAAATAGAATAATATGCCAACAATTCAACAATTAGTACATACTGGAAGAACCAGTCAGGTTAAGAGAAGTAAATCAGCTGCTCTTAATTCTTGCCCTCAAAGAAGAGGTGTTTGTGTGAGAGTTTACACCACTACTCCTAAAAAACCAAACTCGGCTATGAGAAAAGTAGCAAGGGTTAGATTGACAAACGGAAATGAGGTGAATGCCTACATTCCGGGTGAAGGTCACAACTTACAAGAGCACTCGATTGTTTTGGTAAGAGGAGGAAGAGTAAAAGATTTACCAGGGGTGAGATACCACATTGTAAGAGGTGCGTTGGATACTGCGGGTGTTGAAGGAAGAGGACAAAGAAGATCGAAATACGGAACTAAGAAACCTAAGAAATAATAAGTAGCAATGAGAAAGGCTAAAGCAAAAAAAAGACTCATTTTACCAGATCCTAAATTTAGTGATGTGTTGGTAAGCAAGTTTGTAAACAACTTAATGTACGATGGTAAAAAATCTAGTGCGTTAGATGTTTTTTACGGAGCTATTGATATAGTTGGTAAAAAACTTGAAGGCGTCGACGGAATTGAAACTTTCAAGAAAGCGTTGGATAATGTAACACCTAATGTTGAGGTTAAAAGCCGTAGAGTAGGTGGAGCAACTTTTCAAATTCCACAACCGGTTAGAGATTCTAGAAAAGCATCTTTGGCTATGAAATGGTTGATTGGATATTCTAGAAAAAGAAATGAGAAATCAATGGCTGAGAAATTAGCTGCAGAAATCATCGCCGCTTCTAAAGAAGAAGGTGCTGCTTTCAAAAAGAAAGAAGATACTCACAGAATGGCGGAAGCTAACAAAGCTTTCTCTCACTTCAGATTCTAATAATTACGACAATGAGTGATTTATTATATACAAGAAATATCGGGATTGCTGCCCACATCGATGCTGGTAAAACCACAACGACTGAGCGTATTCTTTACTATACAGGTGTAAACCACAAGATAGGTGAAGTTCACGATGGTGCTGCAACAATGGACTGGATGGTGCAAGAGCAAGAGCGTGGAATAACAATCACGTCTGCAGCAACTACTTGTTTCTGGAACTATAGAGATAACAAATACAAAGTAAATATTATTGATACTCCAGGTCACGTGGACTTTACCGTTGAGGTAAACCGTTCATTGCGTATCTTGGATGGATTGGTATTCTTGTTCTCAGCGGTTGATGGTGTTGAGCCTCAATCTGAAACAAACTGGCGTTTGGCTGATAACTACAACGTAACCCGTATCGGGTTCGTGAACAAAATGGACCGTCAGGGTGCTGAGTTCTTAACCGTAGTTAAACAGGTGAGAGAAATGTTAGGTGGTAATGCAGTTCCATTGCAATTACCAATCGGTGCAGAAGAAACATTTACAGGTGTAGTTGACTTGATCAACTTCCGTGGAATGATTTGGAATGAGCACGATAAAGGTATGACTTACCAAGTTGTTCCTATTCCTGAAGATATGATGGCTGAGGCTTTAGAGTGGAGAGAGAAAATGTTAGAGGCTGTTGCTGAATTTGATGACAAAATCATGGAGAAGTTTTTTGAAGCTCCTGAGACCATCACTGAAGCTGAAGTTTTAGCTGCTCTTCGTAAAGCTTGTATCGCAAATAAAATTGTTCCAATGGTTTGTGGTTCATCTTTCAAAAACAAAGGTGTACAAACTATGCTTGACTTAGTAATGGAGTTGATGCCTAGTCCAATGGACAAACCAGAAACTAAAGGTATCAACCCTGATACTGGTGCAGAAGTAATTCGCAGACCAGATGCTAAAGAACCATTCACAGCTCTTGCGTTTAAAATCGCAACAGATCCTTTCGTGGGTCGTCTTTGCTTCTTCCGTGCTTACGCAGGTAGATTAGATGCTGGTTCTTACGTATTGAATACAAGAAGTGGAAATAAAGAACGTATCTCTCGTATCTTCCAAATGCATGCAAACAAACAAAATCCGGTTGAGTTTATCGAAGCTGGTGATATTGGTGCTGCTGTTGGTTTCAAAGATATTCGTACTGGAGATACTTTATGTGATGAAAAACATCCTATCGTTCTAGAAGCAATGAAATTCCCTGAGCCAGTTATTGGTATCGCTATTGAGCCTAAAACTCAGGCTGATGTTGATAAACTAGGTGTTGCATTGGGTAAATTGGCTGAAGAGGATCCTACTTTCCGTGTGAAAACAGATGAAGAATCAGGCCAAACAATTATCTCTGGAATGGGTGAGCTTCACTTAGAGATTTTGGTTGATAGAATGAGACGTGAGTTTAAAGTAGAAGTTAATCAAGGTGCGCCTCAAGTTAGCTATAGAGAGACAATCAATGCCTCTGTTCAACATAGAGAAGTATATAAAAAACAATCTGGTGGTCGTGGTAAATTCGCCGACATCGTGTTCACAGTTGAACCTGCTGAACAAGGAAAAACAGGATTAGAATTTGTTAACGCCGTTAAAGGTGGTAATATCCCTAGAGAATTCGTTCCTTCTATTGAAAAAGGCTTTGCTGCTTCAATGCAGAACGGGGTCTTGGCTGGATATCCAATTGAAGCTTTAAAAGTAACATTGTTAGACGGATCTTTCCACGCGGTCGATTCAGATGCATTGTCTTTTGAAATCTGTGCGAAAATAGCATACAGAGAAGCTTTACCTAAGGCAAAACCTATTTTACTTGAGCCAATCATGAAATTAGAAGTGATTACTCCAGAACAAAACATGGGTGATGTTATTGGTGACTTAAACAAAAGAAGAGGTCAGATTTCAGGAATGGACGATAGAAGAGGAGCTAAAGTGGTTAGCGCTAAAGTACCTCTTTCTCAAATGTTCGGATATGTAACCGATTTAAGAACGATTACTTCAGGTAGAGCAACTTCAACAATGGAGTTCTCTCACTACGAGCCAGCTCCGCAAAACGTAGCTGATGATGTAATCGCGAAAGCAAAAGGAAAAGTAACTGCATAATAATAGATTAAGTTAAGCAAATGAGCCAAAAGATTAGAATAAAGCTGAAGTCTTACGATCACAACTTAGTAGATAAGTCTGCTGAAAAGATTGTAAAAACCGTAAAAGCAACAGGCGCGGTAGTAAGTGGTCCAATACCTCTTCCTACTCACAAAAGAATTTTTACTGTGTTGAAATCTCCACACGTAAATAAAAAGGCAAGAGAGCAGTTCGAATTGTCTTCTTATAAAAGATTGTTAGATATCTACAGCTCTACTTCTAAAACAGTAGACGCTTTGATGAAACTTGAACTTCCAAGTGGTGTTGAAGTTGAAATCAAAGTTTAGTGGAGTCGGCGAGTTATAAAAAGAAATAAGAAATTTTAAAAATCAATAGCCATGTCAGGTTTGATAGGAAAAAAAATAGGAATGACTAGTATCTTCGACGCGAACGGAAAGAATATTCCGTGCACTGTTGTAGAGGTTGGACCATGTGTTGTTACGCAAGTGAAGACAGTTGAGAAAGACGGTTACGCCGCTGTTCAATTGGCTTATGATGAGAAAAGAGAGACATTAACTACTAAAGCTCTTCAAGGTCACTTCAAAAAAGCGAACACAACTCCTAAAAGAAAATTAGTTGAGTTTAAAGATATTGAAGCTCAATTGGGTGATTTAGTTTCTATAGATGTATTTGCAGAAGGAGATGTCATCTCTGTAGTAGGTACTTCAAAAGGAAAAGGTTTCCAAGGGGTTGTTAGACGTCACGGATTTGGTGGTGTTGGTGGACAAACTCACGGTCAGCACAACAGAGGTAGAGCGCCAGGTTCAATCGGTGCTTGTTCTACTCCTTCTCGAGTATTTAAAGGTATGAGAATGGGCGGAAGAATGGGCGGTGATAGAGTTACTGTTGACAACTTACAAGTTATTAAAGTTTTAAAAGATAAAAATGTATTGGTGCTTTCAGGATCTGTTCCAGGTGCAAAAGGATCGTACGTAATAATTGAGAAATAACATGGAATTATCAGTTTTAAATACACAAGGTAAAGCTACTGGCAGAACAGTTCAGTTGTCTGATGCAGTATTTGGTATCGAACCAAATGAGCACGCTGTTTATCTTGACGTTAAACAACATCTTGCCAATCAAAGACAAGGTACTCACAAAGCTAAAGAAAGAGGCGAAGTTAGAGGGAGTACTCGTAAATTGAGAAAGCAGAAAGGTGGCGGTGGCGCAAGAGCAGGTTCTTTAAGAAACCCATTATACAAAGGGGGAGGTACCGTTTTTGGCCCACGTCCTCATTTGTACGGTTTTAAATTGAACAAAAAATTGAAAGAATTAGCAAGAAAATCTGTTCTTTCTTCTCAGGCTAAAAGCCAGAATATCACTATAGTAGAAGACTTTAGCTTCGAAGCTCCAAAAACTAAATCGTTTTTAGCAATTGTGGATAGCTTAGAATTAAAAGACGAAAAAGTGTTATTAGTGTTAACAGAACAGAATAAAAACATATATTTGTCCTCCCGAAATTTAGAGGGGGTAAAAGTTCTTACTGTAAATGAGTTAAATACCTACGATTTATTGAATACCAATAAAGTTGTTTTTGTAGAAAGCTCTGTTAAGGAATTAGAAAATACATTAAGCTAAGAGAAATGAGTTCGATTAAGAAACCGGTTATTACAGAAAAGATGTCTTCTCTTCAAGAGAAGCTAAACCGATACGGATTTGTGGTTGATGACAAAGCCAACAAAGTGGAGATTAAAAAAGACATTGAAAAAATGTATGGAGTAAAAGTGCTTGCAATAAACACTTTGAGAACTCCAAGAAAAGTGAAGCAAAAGTATACTAAGAAAGGGATGATGACTGGTTCGTCTCCTATTCAAAAGAGAGCAATCGTTACTTTGGCTGAAGGACAAATTATTGATTTATACAGCAACATTTAATAGGTTATGGGATTAAAGAAATTAAGACCGATTACTCCAACTCAGCGTCACCGTGTAGTTCCTACTTTTGAGGAAATTACACAGTCAACACCTGAAAAGAGTCTTATCGCTAAGAAAAGTAGCTCAGGCGGAAGAAATAGTAACGGTAGACTTACCATGAGATATACTGGTGGTGGTCACAAACAAAAGTACAGAATCATCGATTTCAAAAGAGAAAAATTTGGAATAACAGCTAAAGTGGTAACTATCGAGTACGATCCAAACAGAACAGCTCGTATCGCTTTATTAAACTATGCTGATGGTGAAAAAAGATATATTATCGCTCCAGACGGATTACAAGTTGGTCAAACTGTAGTTTCTGGCAAAGGATCAGCTCCGGAAGTTGGCAATACATTATTGCTATCGGATGTGCCTCTTGGTACTGTGATTCACAATATTGAATTGAATCCTGGTCAAGGGGGTAAATTTGCAAGAGGTGCTGGTTCTTACGCTCAACTTTTAGGTAGAGACGATAAGTTTGCAGTATTGAAAATGCCTTCTGGCGAGACTCGTAAAATATTAGTTACTTGTATGGCTACCATCGGAGCAACTTCTAACTCAGATCATTCATTGGTTGTGTCAGGTAAGGCTGGTAGATCGAGATGGTTAGGCATCAAACCAAGAACTAGAGGTGTTGCAATGAACCCGGTAGATCACCCTATGGGTGGTGGTGAAGGAAGATCTTCTGGAGGTCACCCAAGATCAAGAAAAGGATTGCCAGCGAAAGGTTACAAAACTCGCTCTAAGAAAAAAGCAACGAATAAGTACATCATTGAAAGAAGAAAGAAATAATAAGGTAATATGGCAAGATCATTAAAAAAACCACCTTTCGTAGAGAACAAATTGAACAAACGAATTGGTGCTGCAACGGAGAAAGGACAAGGCAAAGCTGTTATCAAAACTTGGTCAAGAGCTTCTATGATTACTCCAGATGCTATTGGTTTAACAATAGCGGTGCACAATGGGAATAAATTTATTCCAGTTTATGTAACTGAAAACATGGTAGGACACAAATTCGGTGAGTTTGCTCCAACTAGAAATTTCAGAGGCCACGGTGGTAACAAAAAATAATAAGAACTGAAAGACAAGTAAGTCATGGGCAAAAGAAAAAGAGAAACAGCTGACGCTAGAAAAGAGGCAAACAAAACGCAATACTTTGCGAAGTTGAACAACTGTCCAACTTCTCCAAGAAAAATGAGATTGGTTGCTGATCTAATTAGAGGAATCGAAGTACACAAAGCATTGGGTATTCTTCAATTCTCTCAAAAAGAAGCTGCTACAAGATTAGAGTTGTTATTGCAATCTGCAATGCACAATTACGAAGCTAAAACTGGTGCGGCAGTGAACGAGGGCGAATTGAAAATCTCAACTATAGCTGTTGATTCAGGAAGAATGCTGAAGAGAGTTCAGCCTGCACCGCAAGGTAGAGCTCACAGGGTGAGAAAAAGATCGAATCACGTTACTTTATTTATTGATAAAATTGCAAATTAATATTGATCATGGGAAATAAGGCAAACCCTATAGGGAACAGATTAGGAATTATCAGAGGATGGGATTCTAATTGGTACGGTGGAAATGATTATTCAGACAAGTTAGCTGAAGATCACAAAATCAGAAACTACATTAAAGCACGTCTAGTAAAAGCGTCTGTTTCTAAAATTGTTATTGAAAGAACACTTAAGCTTGTTAGTATAACTATTCATACAGCTCGTCCAGGTATCATTATTGGTAAAGGCGGACAAGAAGTGGATAAGTTGAAAGAGGAGTTAAAAAAGGTAACAAGCAAAGATATCCAAATCAATATTTTTGAGATTAAAAGACCTGAGTTGGATGCTAAATTGGTAGGAGATAGCATCGCTCGTCAAATTGAAGGAAGAATCTCTTTTAGAAGAGCTATGAAAATGGCAATTGCTTCAACTATGAGAATGGGTGCTGAAGGAATTAAGATTTTGGTTTCTGGTCGTTTGAATGGTGCTGAGATGGCTAGAAATGAAGGTAAAAAAGAAGGAAGAACTCCATTACATACTTTCCGTGCGGATATTGATTACGCTCATAGCGAAGCACACACTACTTATGGTAGAATCGGAGTTAAAGTATGGATTTGCAAAGGTGAGATTTACGGTAAACCAGATCTTTCACCAAATGTTGGTGGAGGGGTTAAACCAAAAGGTAAATTCAAAACCAAAAACAGAAGAACAGAGAAATAAGTCAATTGTTTGATTTTAAATTGAGATAAAATGTTACAGCCAAAGAGAACCAAATACAGAAAGGCGCAGAAAGGCAAGATGAAGGGCAATGCCAAGAGAGGTAGTGAACTTGCTTTTGGAACTTTCGGAATGAAAGCAATGGAAGAGACCTTTATTACTAGTCGTCAATTAGAAGCTGCTCGTGTTGCCGTTACACGTCACATGAAAAGAGAAGGTCAATTGTGGATTCGTATCTTCCCAGATAAACCTATCACAAAGAAGCCTGCAGAGGTGAGAATGGGTAAGGGTAAGGGTTCTCCTGAACTATGGGTAGCCGTAGTTAAACCAGGGAGAATTTTGTTCGAAGCTGAAGGTGTTCCAATGGAATTGGCAAAAGAAGCAATGAGACTAGCTGCTCAAAAACTTCCAATCACCACAAAATTTGTAGTAAGAAGAGATTACGTTCAAGAATAATACTAGTATGAAAGCATCTGTTATAAAAGAAATGACGACTGAAGAGATTAGTGCTCGTGTAGTGGCTGAATCTTCTAGTCTAGATAAATTAAAAATGAATCATGCAGTTTCTCCTTTGGAGAGTCCTCTTGTAATTAGAAGCACAAGAAGAACAGTCGCAAGATTGAAAACTGAATTGAACAAGAGACAAAAATAGTTTTGAAAAGAAAGCACAATGGAAGATAGAAATTTAAGAAAAGAAAGAGTGGGTGTAGTAACCAGCAACAAGATGGAAAAATCTGTGGTTGTTACTATCGAAACTAAAATCAAACACGTTAAATACGGAAAGTTTCTTAAGCAATCAAAGAAATTTGTTGCTCACGATGAGAAAAATGAGTGTGGTGTGGGTGATACCGTTAAAATAATGGAGACTCGTCCTTTGAGTAAAACCAAAAGATGGAGAATTGTTGAAGTTGTTGAGAAAGCTAAGTAATTGATAAAATATTTTTTGAACCATGATACAACAGGAATCAAGATTAAGAGTAGCTGATAACAGCGGTGCAAAAGAAGTTCTTTGCATTCGTGTATTAGGTGGGACAGCGAAAAGATACGCTTCTATAGGTGATCAAATTGTAGTTTCAGTAAAACAGGCTTTACCTTCTGGTAATGCGAAAAAGGGGTCGGTATCGAAAGCCGTGGTAGTTAGAACAAGAAAAGAGGTTAGAAGACCAGACGGTTCTTATATTCGTTTCGATGACAACGCTGTTGTATTGTTAAATGCATCTGGTGAATTGGTTGGAACTCGTATTTTTGGTCCAGTTGCTCGAGAGCTTCGCGAAAAAGATTATATGAAAATTGTTTCATTAGCACCTGAAGTGCTATAATAGTGAATGTATATGTCAAAATTGAAAATTAAAAAGGGAGACACCGTTAAGGTAATCACCGGAGAAGAAAAAAACAAAACCGGAGTGATTAAAGAGGTTTTGGTGAAAGACAATCGTGTGATTATTGAAGGTGTTAACTTGGTTAAGAAACACACGAAACCATCTGCTAAAAATCCCCAAGGTGGAATAGTGTCTTTCGAAGCTTCAATTCATATCTCAAACGTAATGTTGATGGCTGATGGAAAAACAGCTTCTCGCGTTGGAAGAAAAGAAGTAGACGGAAAATTGAAAAGATTTGCAAAGAAAACTGATAAGATTGTAGACTAATGGAATACGTACCAGCATTAAAAAAGAGATATAAGGAGCAAATAGCTCCCGCTCTTAAAAACGAATTCGGATATAAATCTGTAATGCAAGTTCCGAAATTGGAAAAAATTTGCATCAATCAAGGAATTGGAGACAGCGTTGCTGACAAAAGATTAATTGATAATGCAGTTCAACAAGTAACAATGATTACTGGTCAGAAAGCTATTCCTGCCTATTCTAAAAAGGATATCTCTAACTTCAAACTTAGAAAAGGAATGCCTATCGGAGTTAAAGTTACTTTAAGAGGCGATAAAATGTATGAGTTTTTAGAAAGACTTGTAGCTGTTGCTTTGCCAAGGGTAAGAGACTTCCGCGGTGTTAACTCTAAGTTAGATGGAAGAGGAAATTACACTTTAGGTGTTAAAGAACAAATCATTTTTCCTGAGATTAATATCGAGAAAGTAGATAAGATTTTAGGTATGGATATCACTTTTGTTACTACTGCTGAAACAGACAACGAAGGGTTTGCTCTACTAAAAGAATTTGGTTTACCATTTAAAAATTTAAAGAAGTAATATTGTATGGCTAAGGAATCAATGAAAGCCAGAGACGTAAAACGTGCTGCTCTAGCTTTGAAATATGCGAAAAAAAGAAAAGAATTGAAAGAGGCGGGTGACCATGAAGGTTTGCAAAAACTTCCAAGAAATTCAAATCCTATCAGAGTTCGTAACCGTTGCAAATTAACTGGTAGACCAAGAGGTTATATGAGACAATTCGGTATTTCAAGAATTTGTTTCCGTGAAATGGCGAACAATGGTTTAATCCCTGGTGTGAAAAAAGCCAGCTGGTAGTAATAAAATAGATTTAGATAAATAGGTTGATATATGATAACTGATCCAATTTCAGATTACCTTACAAGAGTAAGAAATGCGATAAAAGCAAATCACCGTGTGGTGGATGTGCCAGCATCAAACTTAAAAAAAGAAATCACTAAGATTTTGTTTGATAAAGGGTACATTTTAAGTTATAAATTTTTAGATGATACCGCTCAAGGTACAATCAAAATAGCTTTGAAATACGATCCTAAATCTAAGGTTCCTGCTATCCAGTCTTTGGAGAGAGTGAGCCGTCCGGGTTTAAGAAAATATTCTCATGCAGCGAAAGTTCCTAAAGTATTAAGCGGACTGGGAGTAGCGATTATCTCTACGTCAAGAGGTTTAATGACCGATAAGGAAGCGAAGAGAGAGAATGTAGGTGGCGAAGTTTTGTGTTACGTTTATTAAAATTAGAGCAATGTCAAGAATTGGAAATGCACCGGTAACAATCCCTGATGGGGTGACTGTAACAGTTGAAAAGAACAACGTGGTTACTGTTAAAGGTAAATTAGGTACTCTTACACAGGCTTTAGATGCTCGTGTTACTTCTGTTGTAGAAGGAAAGGAAGTATTGGTTAAAAGAACTGCAGATGATAAACAATCTCGTGCGATGCACGGATTATATAGAGCGCTTATCAACAATATGGTTGAAGGAGTATCTAAAGGATATACAATCGAGCAGGAGTTGGTTGGGGTTGGTTACAGAGCTGCAAATAAAGGCCAGCTTTTGGAATTGAGCTTAGGTTTTTCTCACAACATCGTTTTTGAGATACCAAATGAGATTGTTTTGAAAACTGAAACTTTGAAAGGTCAGAACCCTAAAATAACTTTGACATCGTTCGATAAACAATTGATTGGTCAGGTGGCTGCAAAAATAAGATCATTAAGAAAACCTGAACCATATAAAGGAAAAGGTATCAAGTTTAAAGGTGAAGAATTAAGAAGAAAAGCAGGTAAGGCTGCAGGTAAATAAAAAAGTTAGCTATGTCTAAGAAAGATTTAAGAAGACAAAAAATCAAGTACAGAATCCGTAAAGTGGTTACTGGTACTGCAGAAAGTCCGAGATTAACAGTTTATAGAAGCAATAAAGAAATTTATGCTCAGTTGATTGATGATTTAAAAGGAGTAACTCTTGCATCTGCTTCTTCTACTGAAAAGGAGTTGAAGGATGTAAAAGGAATCGAACAAGCTCGTCAGGTAGGATTAAAAATCGCTGAGAAAGCTAAGTCTGCAGGTATTACTGCTGTTCGTTTCGATAGAAATGGATATTTGTATCACGGTAGAGTGAAGTCTTTGGCAGATGCTGCTAGAGAAGGTGGTTTAAATTTTTAATCAATAGGTAGTATGTTAAAATCAAACGCAAAAAAAGTACGTTCATCTGAGATGGAATTGAAGGATCGCCTTGTAGGTATCCAAAGAGTTACAAAGGTTACTAAAGGAGGTAGAACTTTCAGTTTTTCTGCAATAGTTGTTGTTGGTAATGAGAATGGTGTAGTTGGATTTGGTTTAGGTAAAGCTAATGAGGTTACAGATGCAATCTCTAAAGGAATAGATGACGCTAAAAAGAATTTGATAAAAGTACCTATTTTAAAAGGAACTATTCCTCACGAAATGGAAGCTAAGTTTGGTGGTGCAAGAGTATTTATGAAGCCTGCGGCTCATGGTACTGGAGTAATTGCTGGTGGTGCTATGCGTGCTGTGTTGGAAAGTGTTGGAATTAAAGACGTTTTGGCTAAATCAAAAGGTTCTTCAAATCCTCACAATGTGGTGAAGGCTACAATCAAGGCTTTAGAGAATTTGAGAGATCCTAGAACAATCGCTTTTAACAGAGGGATTACTATGGATAAAGTATTTAATGGTTAATAGTTAAAGAATTAGAGATGGCAAAGATTAAAATCACCCAAGTAAAAAGCGCGATTGACCGCCCGAAAAATCAGAAAGCGACTTTAGTAGCTTTGGGATTTAGAAAAATGCACCAAGTTGTTGAGCACGAAGCTACTCCGCAAATCTTGGGCATGGTTAATAAAGTGAAGCATTTAGTTAAAGTAGATTAATAATATTATATGAATCTTTCAACATTAAGACCAGCTAAGGGCTCGGTTAAAACAAAAAAAAGAATTGGTAGAGGAGAAGGTTCTGGTTTAGGTGGAACTTCTACTAAAGGACATAAGGGATCTAAGGCTAGAACTGGATATAAATCAAAACCAGGTTTCGAAGGTGGACAAACTCCGCTTCAAAGAAGACTTCCTAAATTCGGATTCACTAATCCAAACAGAGTAGAGTACAAGGGAATCAACCTTGATGCAATTGCTGAAGTAGCTGCAAAAAAGGGGATTTCTGAAATTACCTTAGATGTACTGATTGAAAATGGGTTAGTATCTAAAAATAAATTAGTTAAAATTTTAGGTAGAGGTGAGTTAACAGCGAAACTAAGTGTTTCTGCTAATGCTTTCTCTAAAACTGCCGTAGCTGCAATTGAAGCGAAGGGTGGTTCTGTTACTATAGTAGCGTAATGAAAAAGTTCATACAAACCATAAAGAATATCTTTAGTATCGAGGATCTGAAAAACAGAATCCTCTTTACTCTTGGGTTAATTTTAGTTTACCGATTAGGTTCATTTATCATTATTCCTGGTGTTAACTCTGAAGTCTTGGCGCAAGCTCATGATGGAGGAGGAGCTCAAGGTTTGGTTGGTTTGATTTCAACTTTCACTGGCGGTGCTTTTAGCAGAGCATCTATTTTTGCGTTGGGTGTAATGCCGTATATATCTGCTTCTATCGTGATGCAATTATTAGGAGTTGCGGTTCCGCAAATTCAAAAGATTCAAAAAGATGGTGAAAGTGGAAGAAAGAAAATACAGACGTACACGAAATTGTTGACCATTGTTGTTACGATGTTGCAAGCGCCAGGGTATTTGAACACTTACGTTGCTCCTGCCGTAGTTGATAACGGATTCATGTTTCAACTTACTGCAGTAAGTGTAATTATAGCATCTACTATGTTTTTGATGTGGATAGGTGATAAAATAACAGACAAAGGAATTGGTAACGGTGTTTCTATGTTGATTATGGTGGGTATCATGGCTAGGTTTCCAGAAGCTATAGCAGGTGAATTTAATGATAGAGTAAACTTAGCTGCCTCTGGCGGTCGTATGTTTGTTTTTATCATTGAGTTAGTAGTTTGGTTCTTTATTATAGCATTAATTATCATGCTGATTCAAGGGGTTAGAAAAATCCCACTTCAGTATGCAAAACAAATGTCGGTTGGTGCCATTAATCAAAACGGTGCTCGTCAGTATATTCCTATTAAAGTTAATATTGCAGGTGTAATGCCCATCATTTTTGCTCAAGCAGTGATGTTCGTTCCTTCTACTTTATTGTCGATGGACTGGGTAGATAAAGAAGGACTTATCGGTCAAACATTTGCAGCATTAAGTGATCCAAGAAATTTCTGGTACAACTTCGCTAATGCGATGATGATTATATTGTTTACATTCTTCTACACAGCGATGGTAATTAACCCTCGTCAGTGGGCAGATGATTTCAAAAAACAAGGAGCGTTTGTTCCCGGTATTAAGCCTGGCTCAGATACTGCTGACTATATTGATAACATTTTATCTAAAATTACTTTCCCTGGTTCAGTATTTTTAGCAATGATTGCCATTTTACCTGCATTCGCTATGATGTTTGATATTTCAACTGCGTTTGCTTACTTCTTTGGAGGAACATCGTTATTGATTATGGTGGGGGTGATTATAGATACTTTACAACAAATTGAAAGTCATTTGTTGATGAGACATTACGATGGTTTGATGGAGAGCGGGAAATTGAGAGGTAGATCTAGTAATGCTGCTCCGGTTGGAATTTCAGGTTAGGAGGGTAAAAGAGAAGATGGTTTATTATAAGACGAAAGAGGAGATAGAATTAATAAGATTAAGTTCTTTACTTGTTTCAAAAACACATGCCGAATTGGCGAAATTGATTAAGCCCGGAGTAACATCCAAAAAACTTGATCAAAGAGCTGAGGAGTTTATTCGCGATAATGGTGGAGTGCCTGCATTTAAAGGTTATAGAGGTTTTCCTTTTACTTTATGTGTGTCACCAGAAGACCAAGTTGTTCATGGAATGCCCAATAATGATGAAATTCAGGAAGGGATGATTTTAAGTGTTGACTGTGGTGTTTTGATGAATGGTTTCTACGGTGATTCTGCTTATACTTTTGCTGTTGGCGAAATTTCTGAAGCCAAAAAGAAATTGCTTCGTGTTACGAAGGAATCTTTGTTGAATGGAATTGCAAAAGCAGTGGAAGGAAATAGACTTGGCGATATTTGTTTTGAAGTGCAGCTGTGTGCCGAAAGAAACGGATTTGGTGTAGTTAGAGAATTGGTGGGTCATGGTGTTGGTAAAAACCTTCATGAAGATCCAGAAGTGCCTAATTATGGTAAAAAAGGTTCGGGTATTGTGTTGAAGGAAGGCTTGGTGATAGCTGTTGAACCCATGATTAATATGGGAAGAAAAGATGTAAAGTCTTTATCAGATGGCTGGACAATCAAAACGATAGATGGGCAACCATCAGCGCATTTTGAACACACCATAGCTGTAGGTAAAGAGAAGGTAGATATATTGTCGTCCTTTGAGTTTGTAGAAGAAGAATTAAAGAAACAGAAAATAGAAGTATTATAGATACATGGCGAAACAAGCATCAATAGAGCAGGACGGAACGATAGTAGAAGCACTTTCCAATGCAATGTTCAGAGTAGAATTGGAAAACGGACACATTATTACGGCTCATATTTCAGGGAAAATGAGAATGCACTATATTAAAATTTTGCCAGGTGATAGAATTAAGGTAGAGATGTCGCCTTATGATTTAAGTAAAGGAAGAATAACGTTTAGATATAAATAATTAGCAAGATGAAAGTAAAAGCGTCGGTAAAAAAGAGAAGCCCTGAAGACAAGATTATCAAAAGAAAAGGAAGGGTTTATGTAATTAATAAAAAGAATCCTAAGCACAAACAAAGGCAAGGGTAGGGATAAATTAATATTTTTTTATTAGTTTTGTGTCCCGATTTTTAAATTGAGGTAAAAAATAAGAATTATAACAATAAAGTATGGCAAGGATTGCAGGTATAGACATCCCAGATGGTAAAAGAGGAGAAATCGCTTTAACTTATGTTTATGGGATTGGTAAGTCTTCAGCACAGAAGATATTGACTAAAGCTGGTGTAGATGTAAATGCTACTTCGGGTGAATGGACTGATGACGAAACTCAAAAGATTCGTGAAATCATTACAGAAGAGTTTACTGTTGAAGGTGCTTTGAGATCTGAATTTCAGTTGAGCATTAAACGTTTGATGGATATTGGATGCTACAGAGGTATTCGCCACAGAGCGGGTCTTCCTTTGAGAGGTCAAAGAACCAAAAACAACAGTAGAACAAGAAAAGGTAAGAGAAAAACTGTTGCCAATAAGAAAATGGTAACTAAGTAAGATAGATAAGTAAAGAAAGATTTTATGGCAAAAGCTACAAAAACGTCAAAAAAAGCCGGTGTAAAGGTTGAAGCTGCAGGTCAGTGTCATATTTATGCATCGTTCAACAACATCATTGTTTCGTTAACGAACGCTCAGGGTCAGGTTATTTCTTGGTCTTCATCTGGAAAGATGGGTTTCAGAGGTTCAAAGAAAAACACTCCGTATGCTGCTCAAGTAGCATCTGAGGATTGTGCAAAGGTGGCTTTCGAAAAAGGATTGAGAAGAGTGAAAGTGTTTGTGAAAGGTCCGGGAGCAGGAAGAGAAAGTGCAATTAGAAGTGTGCACAATTCAGGTATTGAAGTTACTGAGATTGTAGATATTACTCCTATGCCTCACAACGGATGTCGTCCTCCAAAGAGAAGAAGAGTATAATTAATTTTGAATTCTGAATGTTGAATTCCGAATTATAAAAACTATAAATAGAAATAATAAGTCATGGCAAGATACAGAGGTCCCAAGTCGAAAATCGCAAGAAAGTTTAAAGAGCCAATTTTTGGTCCTGATAAAGTATTAGAAAAAAAGCCTTACCCTCCAGGGATGCACGGTGCTTCAAAAGCAAAAGCTAAGAAGTCAGATTACGCTGTTCAGTTACAAGAAAAACAAAAAGCAAAATATACTTACGGTATTTTAGAACGACAATTTGCAAACTTATTTAAAGAAGCTGCAAGAAGATCGGGTATTACTGGTGAGTTGTTGTTACAACTTTGTGAATCAAGATTAGATAACGTTGTTTACAGAATGGGTATCGCTCGCACAAGAAGAGCTGCTCGTCAGTTAGTAGGACACCGTCACATCGTGGTAAACGGAGAAGTAGTAAACATTGCTTCTTACCAAGTTAAAGCTGGTGATGTTGTTGGAGTTCGTGAGAAATCTAAATCATTAGAAATTATCGTTAATTCAGTTGCTGGTTCTGCAAACGGGTTTTCATGGGTTGAATTTAATAAGCACCAATTGGAAGGTAGATATTTACAAATGCCTCCAAGAGACGAGATTCCTGAAAACATCAAAGAACAGTTGATCGTCGAATTATATTCTAAGTAATCTTTTTAACCTTAAAAAAAAATTAAGATATGGCAATTTTAGCATTCCAGAAGCCCGATAATGTTGTAATGATTCAATCAGATGAGTTCGAAGGTAGCTTCGAGTTTCGTCCACTTGAACCGGGATTTGGACTTACAGTTGGTAACGCATTGAGAAGAATTCTTCTCTCTTCTTTGGAAGGTTATGCTATTACATCTGTAAGAATTGAAGGCGTTAGTCATGAATTCTCTACCATTAAAGGTGTTGTTGAAGATGTAACTGAAATCATTTTGAGATTGAAACAAGTTCGTTTCAAAAAACAAATTGAAGATGCAGATGCTGAAAAAGTAACAATTTCTTTGACTGGTAAAAAACAATTGACTGCTGGAGATATCGGAAGCTTTGCTTCTGGATTTCAAGTGTTGAACCCTGATTTAGTACTTTGTACTATGGAAGGTTCAGTGAAATTACAAATGGAACTTACCATTGAAAAAGGAAGAGGATACGTTGCTGCTGATGAAAACAAATCAGCTAATACAGCTGCTGGCGCAATTGCAATCGACTCTATCTACACACCAATCAAAAATGTTCAATACAGCATTGAGAACTATCGTGTAGAGCAAAAAACAGATTACGAAAAATTAGTATTAAATATTAAAACCGACGGTTCAGTTCATCCTAAAGATGCATTGAAAGAGGCTGCTAAAATTTTGATTCACCATTTCATGTTGTTCTCCGATGAGAAAATTACATTGGATACTGAAGAGAAATCGGCTGCTGAAGAGTTTGATGAGACATCATTACACATGCGTCAGTTGTTGAAAACTAAGTTAGTTGATATGGATCTTTCAGTTAGAGCATTAAACTGCTTGAAAGCTGCAGATGTTGAAACTTTAGGTGACTTGGTTTCATTCAACAAAAACGATTTATTGAAATTCAGAAACTTTGGTAAAAAATCATTGACTGAGTTAGACGAGTTAGTATTGGTTAAAGGTTTGTCTTTCGGGATGAATGTTGCTAAATACTTAGATAAAGAATAATAAGAGAAGAACTGATTTATACATTTGAGAGATGAGACACGGAAAAACAGTAAACCATTTAGGTCGTCAGGCAGGTCATAGAAAATTGATGCTTGCAAACATGGCCTCTTCATTGATTTTGCACAAGAAAATCAACACAACAGTTGCTAAAGCAAAAGCATTGAAGAAATATTTAGAGCCTTTGCTTACAAAATCAAAGACTGATTCAACACACTCTAGAAGAATTGTGTTTGGATACCTGCAAGATAAAGAAGCTGTAAAACTTCTTTTCGGCGAAATCGCTCCTAAAATTATGGATCGTCCGGGTGGTTACACTCGTATCCTTAAAACGGGTAACCGTTTAGGTGATAACGCTGATATGTGCTTAATCGAATTGGTTGATTACAACCAAAATTATAACGGAACTGCTGCTCCTGCTAAAAAGAAAAGCAGAAGAGGTGCTAAGAAAACAGCCGCTACTGATGCTGCTGTGGTAGAAGATTCAGCTTCTGAAGAAAAAGCGCCTAAAGCAACAAAATCAGCTAAAGACCAAAAAGAAGATTAATAGTTGAAAAGTTTTTTAAATAAAAAAGGATAAAGTATCAATACTTTATCCTTTTTTTGTGTCGCTAAAGCAAGAAATAGAAATATGAAATACGCTCAGAAAACAAAAGCCTTATTGGTTCTGCAAGATGGAACAGTTTATTACGGAAATTCGGCTGGTAAAATTGGAACAGCTACAGGTGAGTTAGCTTTCAATACAGGGATGACAGGATATCAAGAGATATTTACAGATCCTTCTTATTTCGGACAAATCATGTTAACTACCAATGCACATATTGGTAACTATGGTGTGCATAAAGATGAAACAGACTCATCAAGCATCAAGATATCTGCATTGGTTTGTAAAAACTTTAGCATTCCATATTCAAGAACATCGGCAGATAGATCTATTCAAAAATATTTTGAAGATGAAAACATTGTAGGTATTTGTGATGTTGATAC
>Ga0208960_1000647_pt1 | contig 19420 bp, 28 predicted proteins | sample GreLakmeON33MSRF_FD_187703 | JGI IMG/M metagenome (GOLD analysis project Ga0208960, IMG submission 187703) | Freshwater lentic microbial communities from great Laurentian Lakes, MI, USA - Great Lakes metaG ON33MSRF (SPAdes) | ecosystem: Environmental > Aquatic > Freshwater > Lake | place: Great...
ATAAAAGATTGCTATATGTTCTTTTTTAGTAGTAATTTCTTGGATAATTTAAAAGAAAACCCCATCGCAATAAAGTGAATTACTGCACCTATAATTGCAGCATGCATTAGGTTATCAAAAATCTTCCAAGCTACAAAAAAAGATATGATTGAAGGGACTGTGACAATCACTGCAATAATTGAGCCTTTTAAAATAATATCTTTCATTGCTAGTTTGTTACTTTTATTCTCACTATTCATTAAATGAATTTCAAAAAAATGGTAATAAAAACTAAAGATACTTTATATTTGGTTAAAGTCAAATGCATCTACTTGGCAAGTTACAAGAAAACTTATTCAAATGAACAATCATTAAATTTCATAATTCCAATCATGGTAATTTTATTTCTAGGAATTATTTACATGATGACACAAAGATCAGGTTCAGGATTTGTGAGTTTTATTCTTATTGGAGGCGCCTCAATTACAATGGTTTATTGGGTTTTTGTTTTAAAGAAAATGACCAATGATCAAAAACCTGCATATAACGTACGAGAACAAGAAACAAAAAATTGGGTGTATGATCTCATTAAAGGAGATCAAGATTTTGTCTTTGTAGCTGAAGTTCCAGGACCAGAAGATAAAATATCAGTTAGATTAATCAGTAGTATTTTGTACATTCGTAGCTCTATAGGTTTTTCAAAAGAAGTTACAATAGAAGGTTCAAATGAAATGCAAATTTTTGATTTTAAATATAGAAATGGTGTTTTAACACTAAGAATAAAATAACTAGAGACTTTTTGCAAGTTCTAATTTTTGTGGTAGATATTTATCTGTAATATTTGTCAAACCATATTTTGAAAATGCTTCCAATTCAGCTTTTCTTTTTATTTTAAGAAATACATCCAATTCTTTTTTCCATATTCCTTCCTGATATCGTGGATCACTTTGTAAATCATAGCATCGTTTTATGTCAGATTCGGTCATTGGAATTGTTGGAAGTTTATATTTTTCAATATCTGTAGCCCAAACACCTACCCATTTTGCATCAGGAACTGTCAATTCTCTTAGATGTGCAGCATTTGCAGAACCGGATTTTATAACCATTGCAATATGCTCACCATACACATCACCATCAGTTAAAACAATTACAGGTAATCTCAGTTCATCGTGTAATCTTTTTAAAAGAGTTCTAGTGGAACGCGGAGCCTGTCCACCAGTATTAATTATAATAGATTTAAATTTTTTATCAACTTGTTCTTCTACAAATCTTGTAAATAGACCACCTTTCTCAATTGCAATTACAATTTCAGCAGTTGTGTCTACTAATTCTGCAGTAGTTAAACTAGGACCTATTGCATATCCATCTGGGTGATTGGAAAGATTCATGGTTTTACCTTCATAACCAGGGATTGTATATTCTATATTCAAATCTCCAAAAATTGAACTTCTTTCTTCTGGAAATATATGAAAATCCTCACGTGGTTTTGATAATACAGCTTCTAAATCAACTATAATATTATCTGATTCTGATTGATCTTCAAATTCAATTTCGAATGCTTGAGATGAATAATAAACATCTCTTAGTGTGGATGATTTTTTTTCGTGTGTTAATCTATTTGCAAAAAATGCTAGCCACATTAATTGTGTAAATGATCTTAATTGTGAAGAATTTCTTGAACTTCTAAGTGCTGCAGAATTTCCCAAAATGTATTGTCGAAGTTTTTTATCATAAACAATATTACTTACAGATCTACTAGGAATTGAAAATTTTGGAAATTGTCCACTATCCAAATCACCATATACTTTGGCACCGTGATCTTTTAAAATATCGATTATATTTTGTTGTTTTTCATTTGCTTTTTGTTTTCGAGCTTTAACTTTATCTATCGTCAACTATTATCTCCTCTTCTAATAATTTCTTGTAATTTGGTTCTTTAGTCTTTCCAGCCAACTCTGTAGAAAATGTTGCAATCAGCGGTAAATATTTTGCATAAAGATTTGCTCTCTTTTTTGCCATATCAGCTTGTCCACGTTTAGACATGTATGCCGCAAGTTTTCTAGACAAAAATTGTAGACCCAATCTTAATTCACGTTCTATTTCCTGTCTATCTGCAACATTTTCTTTTCCAACAGTCTTGTATGGTATTCTAGTGGAACAGATATGACTTACTATAACAAATGGAGGTTCGCCTTTTACTTTGTATCTACCCCAATCTGTATCATTTACAACTTTTAAAACAACATCACTTCCCTCATCATAAAGTAATGGAATTCGATTAGCAAATCGATAAACATGTGGACCGCCTGTGCGAATTTCACCACCATATGCAATACCCATTTCCACAATGAATGGAAATCCAGAATATGCTGAGGCAGGACGTTGAATAACTGAACAAAAATCAGGTTTAAAGAATTTCTTCATTCCTTTTTCAAGTGGTTCTTCACCTAATGGAGCTAGGCAACTTGGATCAGGTGATAAAAAATCTTCAAACTTTTGTAATGAATCACTTAATTTAACTAATTCCTCATTAGTCATTGTACCCATTCTTTTTTCGGGTTTGAAACCTGCAAATTCTACAAATTTAAGAGCAGTTGATGAACCAATTCTTTGGAATCTTTTTGTTAAGAATGTAGTTAATGTTTCTCCTTGAACCGTACCTATCATTTGTTTATAATAGAAACTTTCAGAATCCATATCTACAAATTTAGATTGTGAATCACCAAAATCCCAATAAAATAATTTTTTATTTGGTACATCGATATCATCAATTCTAATTTTATTTAATTTATCAAAATCCATTTTAAGAAATGACATTAAAGAAACTACAATTCTTACAGGTCGAGAAAGAGTTTTCCAACGTTTTTTTGCTTTATCCATTATTCCAGAAAAGGTAAGATTATTTTTTGTCAATCCTAAATCTTTTCTAACTTTTTCCACCATAATATCATCAATGTTCGGAATTTCAATTTGAGAATCAACCATCATACGTCTAATTGTTTCGACATCAATACCATGTGCATGTGGTCTAATTATTGTAGGTGCAGGTGGCATTTCATTTACAATTTTTGAGTAATGAAATTTTTCTCCTTTTGGATCATCAAAAGTAATTGTCGCATATGGAGTAATCAAAGATGTTTCATAAACATAATCTTTAATTTTTGCACCTGCTTTTGCATAATCACCTTCTAAACAAATACTAACAGAAAGACCTTGTTTGGTTACTTCTTTAGTAGTGTGTTTTAAAATAACAGGTTTATTTTTTTGAATGTCCAATAATAATTCAAATTCATCTTGAATTTTACCATCAGGTGAACTTTTTACTAAAACAGGTTTGTTTGTTGTAATCTGACCATATAGAATAGCCATGGTGGCACCAAGACCAAACATGCCTCGTGCCTGTTTTAATCCAAATTTTGAACCATAAAGTACAGTTCCAAATGCTAATGGAACATGTTTTGATTCTATACCAGGACCGTTGTCTTTAACTGTCAGAATGTATGGTTTTGGATCTGGTTTTTCTGGATCAACTGCTTTAATGGACATGTGAACATCTGGAAAAATTCCTTTTTGATCACATGCATCTAAAGAGTTTTCTACGAATTCTCTTACTGCAGTGTATAATGATCTAGTAGGATTACTAAAACCAGCTAAATCTCTATTTCTATAAAAAAACTCACTTGGTGAGATTTGATTAAATTTTTCTTTAATAGAAGACATCCTGATTTTCCCATAATTGCATTTTTTCTTGTTTATTCTTTCTGTTTGCTGCTTCTAATTTGTTGTAAACTGCACCATGTATACTACCATTAGATATTGATGAAATTGCATCTACAACTAATCTTAATTTGCTAGTATCACCAATTATTGAAACAGTTTTACCATAAACAGAAATGTGAGTACCAGTTAAATTTTCCATATTTTTTCTTGCTTTACCACCTTCCCCTATAATTCTCCCTTTTATTCGTTCAATATTCGCATTTGATTTTCCTGCGAACTCTCTCAAATCTATCACATGTAATGCATTATCACCATCAAGTAAATTCATTGCATTTTCAGGGGAAAATCCTCTACCTATTGCAGTAACTATCTCCATAGCTTTGAATGGTTGAATATTTTCAACATTACCATGAGATTTAATAAAAACCTCACCGTTTTCACCATCTATATCTAAAGTAACATAGCAAAGTTGTTCAATCTTAGATTTAACATTTCCAGATTTACCAATAAGTACAGCTATTCGTTCATTTGGAATTCGAAGAATTTTTTCAAAGCTCATTTTACAATATCCTCAAATAGTTTAGTTGGATCCTCAACAGAAATTCCTCTTTTTGAAAAGAAGTGACTTATATTATAAATATCTCTTTTAAGAAATTCTAGAGCATTGGGATGTCTCAAATCAACTGCAGATCCTAAATCAAAAAGAACTAACCCATTATTGGTTTTAAAAAGATTATATTCTGAATAATCACCATGAACCAATTTAGCCTTTTGATATAAACGCGTCATTATTGAAATTGCTTGAACATAATCATTTTCATCAACTGGGCATTCAAGCAAAATTTTTGCAGGTAAACCATTTTCACCAACAAAATCTAAGGCAAGTACATTATTTGTTAAATAAAGAGGTCTAGGAACTGGAATTCCACATTTGTAGCATTGTGTTAAATTTCGATATTCCTTTTTTGCCCATAGATAAATAAGATTTTTTGTACCTTTTTTTAATCTTGAAAATCTCGGATCCCCCAAAATGTATTGTTCTCGTTTTTTAAAATTTGAAGTACTTATCAAGTAAATTTTTAATGCAACATCAATATTTTTTTCATCCACAGCCCAAAAAAGAACCGATTCTTTTCCTGCACTTACAGGACCATTTACATATGCAATAATATGATCTTTAATCATTTTATAAAGTGTCATTACAGTGGGTTTATCTAAAACCTCATTGATCACCTTACCTTTTTTGAAGCCATCTTCTAAACCTCCACGTTTAGATTTAGAAATTAATTTATTATCAACTTTAGATTCTAACTTTCTACTTAAATCATCATACAATAATTCATCAGACATAATATCATCGGACAATATTTTTTATTATCTACACTAGATAAAAGAGATTTCCATTATCATGTATATAATTAGACAAAAATATATGCAAAAAGATTTTGTATACCCATTATGTTTTAAAAACTATCAAAAAAGGTACATCTGAAATTTCTTTAACACCTTTTTCAGAGCCAATTTCAAGAGATAAACAAAGTGAAATAATATTTTTTCCAACCATATTAATTATTGATGAATTTCGCAGTAATTGTTCAGCTTCATCTTTTTCTATAATTTGATCACCATAGTAATTTTTACTTATTGATATAATCAATTTATTTTGAGATAAAACTTTCCCAACAAGATCCGCATCACAGATATTTAACATTAAATTTTTTTGATACTCTATTACCTTAAATGAAAATTGCATTAAGCGTATTTGCCTTTAAGTGTTGATTTTGCACCACATGCTTCACAAATCAAAAAAGAGATCCTATTTTCTTTTAAAATTTTTGTATCAGGACTTTTGCAAGTGTGACATTCCAAATAATCTTTAACATAAATTTGAAAGAGACGTGTAAAATCATCTGGTGCCCTTCTTCCAACAAACATTGCCTTATCACCTAATCGCTCAGCAGGTACTGCAAATTCCTTTGCAAGATATTGTAGAACCTTATCAGGATCTCTACGAAGTATTTTAGGAAATTCTGAAAAATTACGCAAAAAAGTTTTTTGTCCTTCCCACATAACATCCACCATCGGGAGTTCAAATCTGGTAGTTGATTCTTTTTTACTATCTCCTAATTTATCCTGAATTCTCTTTAACAGTCGCTCATAATCAGATTTAGTCACTAAAAAATTGTGTATAGGATACCCTATATGGGTTTTTGAAAAAGAGAATTCATGTGGGTTTTGTTAAACTACATCTTTCCAATTCGGAAGACGTTAGTTCCACATGTAGGACATGTGCCTTTTACGGCTGGACGTCCGTTCTTTAATTTAGTTTCTTGGGGATCTTTGACTTCCCTTTTTGCTCTGCATTTTACGCAATATGCTTCTACCATACAAAATTATCATAGTTGCGGTATTTAGAAAGAGCCTGTAAAAATTATTTAACCATAGACTGGATATGTGTAAATTTTTTAACGTAGAAAAAATTAGATATTGTAAAAATTTGAACGATGTTGTCATTTTTACAGTATTTATATAAAAAATTGTGTTTGTGAAGATTTATTGTAATAATAATTCAAAAAAATATGTATTTTGAAGGTTTTCAGTTATAAACACGTTCAATCTAAGCTAAACAGATGGCATCAAAAAAAGGAATTATGATCACTGGAATTATTTTGATATCAATTACAGCTGCCAGTTTTCTTTTGTGGTTAGTACCACAAGATAACCAATCAACTTTAGTTGTATCAGATTATGAAAATTATCTGGATGGTGTAAATAAAATTCATCAAGTTTTACAAGAATCCATAGAAATGGAATATCAGAATCTTTTAGATAAAAAAACTTCTCCGGATGAATATATTTCAATAACAGAAGTAACTTCATCACAAGTTACTGTTCAAATTAGCGAATTTATAACATCAAAACCTACAGAAGAATGGCAGAACAGTTACATTAGTTATATGGAGGGTCTAAAAAAATTCAATTTATACATCATTGAAACCAAAGTAGCCGCCAATATGTTAAAAAATGAAACAATTGACGAAGAAATTTTACAAAAAATAGAATCTCTAAGAACAGAGTCACAAAATTTAATCAATAAATCTTTTGAATTAAGACCATAATTAGGCTCGAAACAGAATTATAATATTTTGAAAAGTTGGAAATCGTTTAAAAGTAATTCAATTGTTAAAAAAAGAATGTCTCAAAATTCTGAGAATGTAGAAAAAGATATCAATTCATCTACATCTAACAAATTGCTAGTAATTTGTGTTGATCGAGATAATGACATAGGTGAAAAAGCAGGTGTAATTACACCAGTTATTGGAAGAAATGCATGTATTGATGCAGCACAAAGATTAGCATTAAAAGATCCAGAAGATGCAGATTCTAATTCGATGTTTTCTGCAATTAAAACATATGATGATTTAATGAATAAAGGGTATCAAGTAGAAGTGGTTATAGTAGCAGGAATTAAAGAGCGAGGAATTCAAGCAGATGAGAAAATTCTTAATGAAATAAAAAAAATATTAGAAGTATTTTCTGCTAATGGTGCAGTCATTGTATCAGATGGGGAAGATGATGAAAGTGTAATTCCTGTTATTCAAAATGTACTACCAATTGTTTCAGTACATAGAGTAGTTATGAAAGTAAGCAGAAGTGTAGAATATTCCTATGCAGTATTTGGCAAGTATCTTAAAATGTTAGCATATGATTCAAAATATTCTAAATTCTTTTTAGGACTTCCAGGAATTCTTTTGTTGATTGGTGGAATTGCAACAATTTTTGGATATACTGCGGAAATATTTGCAGTGTTGGTAAGCATTTTGGGTGCCGCATTTTTAATTAGAGCTTTTGATATAGATAGAGCATGGGCGAATATAACAAAGCCGACACCTGTAGGCTTTATTAGAATATTTACAATGATTGCAGGAATTTTATTAATTTTATCATCAGTGCCAGCTGGAATAAATTCAGTGGATATAAAATTGATAGAAAAAAATATAGATGTATTTACAATGTTTTCAGATAAAATTATAATTGGTCAATATGTTACGGGATCACTACCAATTTTATGGATAGGGTTAGGTGCAATTTTTGCAGGAGTGTTACTTAGTAATTGGATTGGAGGAGTACCAAAACAAATAAGCGACATTTTAAGAATGGTGGTTTTAGTTGCACTCTATCCTATAACATCTCAATTTATCATTATCATGGTTAATGATAGTGTAAATTCAATTACACTACTACCACCATTGTTAGGAGGTCTTGCAGTAACGTTGATTTCAGCCGCAATTCTTTTTAAAAAATTTAGAAAGCAAAAACGTCAAGAAATGATTTCAGAGTAAATTTAAAGCATTTTTACATAGAAAAATTATTTCTGAAAACACTGATATCATCAAATAGGATTCAATTATTATTGGTGATTAAATATTAACAAAATAATAGATACACTATTTCAATTATCTGGATTATACACCATATACTCTAAAAAACTTGAAAACGAAATACATAGTGGAGATATTCCTAATCACCTAGCATTAATTTTGGATGGGAATAGACGATGGGCAAAAAGACATCTCGCTGTCTCAAAAATGGGTCATTGGAAAGGTGCAGATGCCGTAGAAAATCTTCTTGATTGGTGTGAAGAATTGGATATTAAAATAATTACTTTGTATGCACTTTCTGCAGAAAATTTAGACAGAAATGATGATGAATTGGAATATCTTTTTGAATTGATTCGTGTAAGATTAGAAAAATTGTATAATGATCCCAGAATTCATAAAAATAAAATGAGAGTTAAAGGGATTGGAAGAATAGAATTACTACCAGATTCAATTAAAAATATATTAAAACAATTAGACGATGTTACAAAAAATTATGATAACCACTTTTTGAATATCGCATTGGCATATGGAGGACAAGATGAATTGGTAGATGCAGTAAAGAAAATAGCCGAAAAAATTAAAGCAGGCTCGCTTAATATCAATGATATAAATAAAAAAGAAATTGAATCTAATTTATACACATCACATTTACCACAATCATCACCAGATATGATTTTAAGAACATCTGGTGAAAAAAGATTAAGTGGATTTCTCATGTGGCAAAGTGTCTATAGTGAATTGATTTTTATGGATATATTTTGGCCAGAATTTAGAAAGATTGATTTGATGAGGGCAATTAGAACATTTCAAGAAAGAAAAAGAAGATTGGGGAAATAATTAGAGGGTAAAGAAATGATCGAAGAGACATCTGCAGGCATTGTATTATTTAGAAGAGATAACACAAAAATTTTATTTTTACTATTACATTATCCATCAGGACATTGGGATTTCGTTAAAGGTAAAATGGAGAAAAATGAAACGACTCATCAAACAGCTATAAGAGAAACACGTGAAGAGACAGGAATTACAGATGTCACATTTTTAAACAATTTTGAGGAATGGATAGAATATAATTTTCAATATCAAGGAGAATTAGTCCATAAAAAAGTTGTTTTTTTCTTAGCAGAGACAAAAACTATTCAAATATCAATTTCACATGAACATATAGATTATACTTGGATGGATTATGAAACTGCGATTGAGAAAACTACATTTGATAATGCAAAGCAGATTTTAAGTAAATCTAAATTATTAATTGATAAAACTTTGTAGTTGTAATTCTTTTGAAATTTTTAAAGAATTTTTATCATTAAGAATTGTTCTACCTACAATTAAATAATCAGTGCCAGCAGAAATTACTTCTTTAACACGTCCGCCTTGCGTGCCAATGCCTGGAGAAAATATATCCAATTTTGTACCTATTTTTTTGTTGCAATAACGAATAATTTCTGGAAATGTTGCACCAACTACTATTCCATCAACTTTAGAGGAAATGGCCCAATCTAAAAAGAGTTGATAAAGTTGCTGTTTTTTACCTAGATTAACTTGCATATCATAGGTTATTTTTGCTTCAGGTGCACTCATGTGACATAAGGTAATGACACCCTTGTTTTCCTTATGAGCTAATTTTACTAATTTTTTAAGACTATCCAAACCCATTATCGGATTAACTATCACTGCATCAAATCCTAAATTCCAAAGGTGTTCAATAGTAACTTTATTGGTATTTCCGATATCATTTAATTTAATGTCAGCAATTGTTTGTAATCCATAATTATGAGCAGTTTTATTAATTTTAGAAATTTCTTGTGATCCCAAAGGAAGCAATAAGTGAAAATTTAATTTAATCCCACATAGATATGGATGTAATTTCATAATATTTTGAATAGTTTTTGTTTCTAAATTTTTGATTGATGAATCATAATCATTAGCAAGTATGATTTTACCGTTCTTTTTTGAGATCTGAGAAAGTCTAGTTTTGAAGGTGGCCATAATCAACTAATGGGTGTGTTTCTTTTAGTTTTATAATTTTGATGTAAGAATAACCATGTTCTGAAGGATTATCGACAAATGATGGTGCAGCATCGTTATTTGTTGTAAATTTTAAGAAGGGTTTCTGAGGATCAGAATCAAGTACAACATGACAAAAATAAGAGGTTCCTTCTTCATTAAAATTCATAAAAACTCCAACAAGCCATTTATCAGTATGAGGAAATAAAAATAATGGAAATGGAATTTCTTCAAAACCCCATGTAAGTTTTGCAAGACTTGATAGATCTTCAAGTTCAATTGGCTGATACCTATCAGTTGTTCCATTTCCAGGTTTCAATGTATCTGGAAGAGATTTTATTCTTACAATAGGAGAATATAGTTTACTTGCATCAGATGTAGAATTTACGATATCAGATTCTTCTTTTCCACCTTTTAATCCATAACAAATGTAATGACCATTTTGTTCAAACGGCGTATAATATACAATTGGTTTTTCTTTTAGTACATCCATTTGGACTGATAAAATTTTCTGACCATTATGATCATGTAGGAAAGATACACGTGGAGCACGCTCTAGAGCGCAAACTAATCTAGAAAATTCGAGCGTGGAAGAAACCTGAATGTAACGAGGTAATTTATCCACAAATATTTTTTGCATAATACTAAATTAAACTTACCCAAAACTTTCCAGGCTATTTTCTTCTATCAATTATTTCGTTAATTGAAGGGCCAGTTCCAATGATTGTAACAGGCGTGTTTAATTTATTTTCAATATTAATTATAAATGATTGAGCATCTTTAGAAAGTTCTTCAAAAGAAGTTTTACCTGTACATTCTGGAAATATTACATCCAATTTTGTTATAGAAATTTGAGTAGCACTATTGAGCATGACTGCACGCCTAGCTAAATCAAAATCAAAATCAGCTGCACGTCTCTGTCTACCAGTAACAGTTCCAAATTCAGACCAACCTTTTTTTTCAGCTTCTTCAAGCGTAAGTTCTCTTGCTAATGGTCCAGTACCAACACGTGTAACATATGCCTTGAATACAACAATAACTTCATCAACTTTTTTTGGTCCTAGTCCAACATCAGCGCAAATTCCTGAAGCCGTGACATCTTTTGAAGTTACAAAAGGATATGTTCCATGCCATAAAGATAGAAATGTCCCTTGAGTTCCTTCAACTAAAACGTGTTGATTTAAAGAAAGTGCATTATTTATTTCATAAGGAACATCCACAATTAGTGAAGATAGAGAATCAATATCTTTAGCTAATTTTAAAATTCTCATAGCTCTATCGGCATTTGCAGGACCAGTGCCAGAACCTGTACTACCAATTTTCTCTTTTAATTCACCTTTAGAATCACGTTCTAAATGACTATCTTCAATAATACCACAATTTTTATCAATAAAAGAACGTCCAAGTGTATCAAAATCATTTATTTCTTTTAATAATACATTTGGATTTATGACAACTCCTGGACCAATCATTACTTTTGCATTTTTATTTAAAAATCCACTTGGGAGCATTCTAACTTTGTATATTTTATCACCATCTCTAATTGTATGACCCGCATTTGGACCAGCACCACCACGAACAATAATTTTTGGATTATCTTTCATTGCCAAATATGAAATGATTTTTCCTTTGCCTTCATCTCCAAAAAATCCACCAACAACAACAGTCGAAGTCATAATTTGAAACTTGAATTCCGTTTATTTAAGCTACTGTGTTGTGAGATCATTTAATATTTGATTGTAAATAGAATTTAATGTTGACAGAACCAAATTATGCAGGAAATATCATAGTAATTTTAGCAAATCTTCCAGATTTTCTTAGAATACCTATTTTAAAAAAAAGAATGATAGAATTTTTCTCAATGACTGAAATTGAAAAAAAAGAAATTATAAACAATGCACTTGAAGCAGGACCTACAATTCCTTTTCCTAATTTTGCAAAACTATTCAAAACATGGTTAGAAATATTATCTACTTTACCACAGGAACAACGAGATGAATTATTTTCAGGGTACATCAATGAAATCTCTGAATCACCGCAAAAATTAATAATATTTAATTTAGATGGCATATTAGAAATTTTCCTAGGATTAAAGATGGAAGATAGAGATATTATTGCACAAACAATTAAGACAGTAATTAATCAGCTTGAACCAGAAAGAAAAAGAAAATTAATGATAATTATACCAGATAATGCAAAAAAATACTTGAAATTTTAGGCGTCTGGAAGTTTATCAGGTTTTCTATTGTCTTCGTTTGAGTAATCTACTATTTCGCCTTCAGGAGAAAGAACACCGGCAAAGATTTTTTCATGTTTTTTTAATAATTTTCTATGATCAGGCATTGACATATCAAGTCTCATTTCGTTCATTACCATAACTCGATATTCTTTCCATTCAGCCCAACATTTGTTACAGACTGGGTATTTTTCAGCAACCATATCAAGTTGATCGCCATCAGGTATTGGATTTTTACATTTTGTACAAATTCGATTCATAAATGATAAGAAAAAAGAACTCCTTTTATCTTTTATTGAATGTAAAGTAATAATAGATAACAAATGTAAAATCATACGTGAAGATATTATGTCCAAAATGTAAGAAAACTGCAGAATTATCAATGGATTATTCTTTTGTAAAATGTGAAAACTGTAATTTTGATATGAGTTATGGGGAATATGTTAAATTTGTTGCACATAATGAAATTACATATTCAGATATTCTTGGAGATTATACAGGTAGTACTGAAGGTCAGGCAGCAGGATCGCTAGATGAATGGGATTAACAACATAGTAAAATCATTTAGTAGATTGAAATAATTAGATTGTAAAATGGAGAAACATCATTGGAATTTCTATTAGAGAATATACTTAATTTAATTGGATTTTTGGTAGGGCTTACAATAGGAATAATGTCATTAATTGGATTTAGAAATACAGGTAGTCCTACATTATTTAGATTAACAATTGCATTTTTCTCAATAAGCGCAGGATTTTTTGTAATATGGATTGGATACATGTTAGAAGATTTTGTAATAAAAACAGGCAACATAGAAAGAGGGTTGCAAACTTTAGGAATTATAATTCAAACTGTTGGATATTTTTTCATAGCATTTTCACATAGTATCAAATCATTTTTTCCGAAGTCAAGATATTTTAGAACTGTTGGAATTTTTCCATTATTTTTAGTATCGTCTGTACAAGTGGAACATATCTTTAGATCTGTCTCATTCATTTTACTAGCTTATGGTGCAATTGAGACAATGTTATCATATATTGAAAACAAAAACAGAGGAGCTATATTTGTAGCGTTTGGATTGGCATCATTAGCTCTTGGAGAATTTTTAGGGTGGTATTCATTTGTATTCCCAGAATCCATATTAAATTCACTATCAATAAGTATCAAAATTGTGGGTTTAATTGCATTATTTATTCCGATAAGCAAAATTCCTTTAAAACGAATAAAATTTGATAGTAATTTAGAGTAGATTCACATTAGGCTCAAATCAATTACAAAATCAAAATTTGTCAAATTCTTTTATCTTTTTAGTGTATTGCAAAATATCAACTCACTCTCATAGAAATTACAAAAATAAGCAATACGAGAAGACATGGTAGAATATAGAACACATATGAAAATTATTGGAGACATATTATCAACTACACGTGATGATTTACAAGATGAAGAAGGTGCTACAGTAACCTATCTTATAAGAAAAGCTAACATTTCACATTCCAGAATTTCAAGAATTTTAAAGACACTGGTATCTCAGGGGTTATTAGAACAGACAGATGTACAAAATTCCAACAAATATAAAATTAGTCAGTCGGGACGAGAATTCCTGCAAGCATATTACACATTTACCACTTTTGCAGATAATTTTGGTTTAACAATTTAATTTTCTATTTCTTCAAATTCATCTAAATTATCATCAAAATCATCTTGAAAATCTGTATCCTCATATTCAGATGATGGATTAGACATGATATCTAATTAAAATTTGTTCGTAAAAAATGTATTCAAATGTAAATGAATAATTAAAGAAAAGAAATGCAATTAGTAATTGAAAATAAAGTGTGATAAAATAGGTATTGCAAAAGCAAGTGAAATAATCAAAAATGGAGGAGTTGTTGATTTTCCAACAGATACAGTGTACGGAAATGGTTGTGATCCATACAATAAAGATGCAATTAAAAAAATTTATAAAATTAAATCAAGAAAAAGTTCTAAATCATTACCAATTTTAGATTTTTCAAAAGACATGGCAGTAAGTATTGTGGGATTTGATAAAAATTCTGAAAAAATTGCCGATGAATTTTGGCCGGGGCCTTTAATTTTAAAATTAAAAGATAGAAATCTAGAATCATTAAGTGTGAATGGAAAAATTGCCATACAAGTTCCCAAACATTCATGTACGCTAAAACTTTTAAAAGAATGTAATTTTTTAATTGGAACAAGTGCAAATATTTCTGGAACTGGTTCATTTGCAAATCCAGCAGAGTGCTACCAAAATATTCAGGATTTTGATCTTTTTTTGGATGGTAAAACAATTTCAAGTGATGGAGAATCAACAATAATTGAATTTGAAGAAGATAAATTAAAAATTCACAGGGAAGGAATTTTAAAAGAAAGAGATATTGTGAAAATACTTTGAATCTGATAATTACATGTGCAAGATATTTCGAATTAGAAACTAGTCAAGAATTACAAGGAATTTTAGAAAATTTAGGGGATTTAAAACCAATAATAACTATTACAGATATGTCTGGAATTTTAACTGTTAAAACTAAAATAGATTCAATTGAAGTTGTAAGAAAAATTAAAGAAATGGTGCTAGAGGAGCCATGGTGTATCAGATATTCCCTAAGAATAATACCGATTCAAAAAATCATTGAAACAAATATGGATAGTATTGAAAATGGAATTTCAGAGATAATCAATTTACTCTCTAATGAAGAAACATATAGAATATCTATTGAGAAACGAAATTCAAATATTTCTACTCAAGAATTAATAACTAAAATTGCAAAAAAAATCAAAAATAAAGTATCTTTAGATTTTCCAGATAAAATTATTTTAATTGAGATATTGGGAAAAAATACAGGAATTTCAATTATTAAAAATACAGATATTTTAAGTATTGAAAAAATAAAGCGCGGAATATCAGAATAAAATTGCTGCTTTCTCTACTAATAAATCTACAAGGGGATCATTAGATAAAATTGTATCAAGTTGTTTATTTGTAATATTAAAATATTTTTTTATAAATAAAGTATTATTTATTTCAAATACGTTTACAGATTGATATTTTAATTCATCATAAAGTTTATCTAAGTTTTTTTTACTACCAAGTGCAATTAATATAAAATTCTGTTTTGATTTAATTCCAGCAGAATTAATTGCAAATGAAATTTGTGATGAAATAGCAAATCGCATTAAAATATCTATTTCAAATTTATTTGAAAGCAACGTATTATTTTTATCAGAATTAACAGATAACGATATGATTTTCCTTAGATGTGATTTATTTAAAATAAAATTACTGGATATAGCCTGTAATTTGACTTTTGGGAATTGTTTTCTAAGTACATCAATGTATTTTACATCCATATCTTTTTCACCTTTAAATTCAATTGCTTGAATTAATTTATTTGAAATATCAAAGACTAATCTTTTAGAAGAACCCCCATGAATGATTGGAATAATACTCACTAGATCATTATTTTTAATTATTGTTGATTTTCCGTCTATTGCGGAAGAATCAATCCCATTAATTGCAATTAAGATGTTTTCAACATCCAAATTTGGCGTATTTTCAGGTTTTAGTTGTAAAATTAAATCAATAAGGTCTTGAAGTGAGATATCAGATTTATCAATTTGGACTTGATCACTAATGAATGACTTTTTTGCACCACCTACAAATTTTACTAAAATCATTCCTTATCATCAAATGTAAAAATTAATTTTTATTATTTTACCGAATTTATTCTTCTTCATCTTCATCTATGTCTGATTCAGAATCTTCATCGGAGATATTATCAGTTGCAGAAATCTTTTCCTTCAGAGTGAAATTTTCAAGTTTTGAAGATTCAATTTGAGATTGTTTTACTTTTTCTTCTCTGATTTCTTTTTTAATAAATTTAGTAATATATCCAGCAATTTCATTTTTAAGTCCTTTTGAACGAATTATAGCTATTTCATTTAATGCTTTTTTATTATCTGCAAAATCTTCTCCAAATTTTTGCTTGTGATCTTCCATTACATCATATGAAAGACGTTTTATTCTATCCAATATTGATATAATGATTAAAGGGTTTTTTATACCTATATTTGAAGAAATGATTTTGAATTTTCTTCTAATAATAAAGCCATTTCTTCGTATGATTTACCAAGTATTTTGGAGGCACAAAATACAACACTTGGTATAAAACTAATTTGTCCAGATTTCATTTCAAAGCATTTTGAGAATCTCACTGGACCGTCTGTTTCCACAAGAATTTTTGTTTCAGATGTTTTAGATAATAATATCTGTTTATCATTTGCATAAATCATTACTGGACCATATGAAACAAAAAAATCCATGTCCATAGCTTTTTGTAATTGTTTTTTATTTCCATCAAACCAATGCAATAATGTATGTTTAGAGTCATATGAAGTCATTATAGAAAATATTTCATCAAGACTTTTTCTCGAATGAATTGATATGGGTTTTTGATATTTTTCTGCAAGAGATAATAGAGTTTCAAAAATATGAATTTGTTTTTTATGATCTTCATTTGATGTTTCATATGTTGGATCTAATCCAATCTCCCCAATACCAGAAATACGTTGGTGATTTTTATCAATAATATCAATCATTAATTCCAGATCATCATGTATATGTTCAGGATGAATTCCAATAAATGGTAAAATAAGTTCACTTTTTGTTGATAGTTCTAAAGTTCGTTTAGAAGTTATAGTGTCTACAGATACACAACAAGATTTAATTTTAATATTTTCCATTCCTTTAATTATATAATCTAAATCATTTTGATATTCTAAATCAGATAAATGAATATGAGAGTCATATAGCCAAGTCAATATTTTAAATTTTAAAAATAGTCTGTATAAATCGATTCCTTAGTGATATTTATTTACTCATAGTCTTTTATCTAAAAAAAAATAATACGAATCAATGAAATCATCTGAGCTTGGTATTTCTGCAATGTATAGAATTTTAAAAAAATCAGGTGCTGACAGAGTTAGTGATGAATCAGCCGAAGAATTAAGAGATATAATTGAAAACTTGGCTAATAAAATTGCAAAAAGTGCAGTGGATATGGCATCTCATGCAGGAAGAAAAACCATAAAAGCGGAAGATGTCAAACTTGCTTCAAAACCATTTATTTAATTTTAATCTAAAGAGTTTAATTATTCATTTCATATTTTTGAAAATGGTGCGGTGGCAGAACGGTTATGCGTGAGCCTGCAAAGCTTATACAAAGGGGTTCGACTCCCTTCCTCACCTTAGAATTTTAACTTAATTCAACAATTACTTGTCCTTTCATCCAAGGATGTAATGTACAAAAATAATCATATGTTCCATCATTTTTAAAAATAAATGTAAATGATCCATTAGGATCTAAATGCCCACTATCAAAAAGCCCACTTGGTTCATTATAGTAACCAGAAGTCACACTATGAAATGCAGCATCTTCATTTACCCAAGTGATGGAATCATGTTGTTTTATTACAATTTTGTATGGAGTGTAACAAGAATCAGTTTTATCACATCCTGGGCGTGAAACTTTCATAGGCATAACAACATCTCCTTTGTAAATCATTTTTGGTTCATCAACAGCAGTAAAATTAGCATTTTGATACAGGATTACAATTCCTAATGTTATTCCTACGCCTATTACAATAAATGTGGCTGCTGCTATTTTTTTTCTCTCCAAATTACATCACATATACCTCAGAGTTATAATGTAATACCAAATTCTCTAAATATATAGGACATTAGATAAAGTACTTGGTTCACAATAGTAATGGATTACTTGAATACATTCCAGGTTCCCATGCCATATTAGCCCAAAAAAATTCTAGTCTTCCTTTAGAAGGATTTTCAGAAAATGTTAAGATGAGTATTCAAGAATATGCTGAAAATTCTAAAAGTGATGTAGAAAAAGGTAAAAATTTTCTTCAATGGGTACTAACACGTGTTTTTGAGGCTACAGAAGACGATGCAGCCGATGCAATCGTTGATGGTGCAAATGATCTTGGTATTGATGCATATCTTCCAGTAGATTTTTCAGATAATACAATTCGTCTATTCCAATCAAAATACGGAACATCCCATTCATTTGAAGCAATTGCCAAATTCAAAGAAGATGCAAATCGCTTACTTGGAAAAGATATATCAAAAATGAGACCAGAATTAGCTCAACTTGTTACAAAAATCAAGGAAAAAAATCTAAAAATCAAGTGCTGCTATGTTACAGATCAAAAAGTAGAGTATCAAGATGATCTCATAGAAATTATAGATATCGAAAAGATTATTCAGAAATTATGGGAACGGATAAAAAAACCTGCGGCTGGAAAAAAATCATCAATAAAATTAGAAAGAATGCTCAGACACGAAAATACAATTCTAGGTATTTTGAAACTACGAGAATTGACAGAATTTGTAAGTAAAAATAAGGATTATGTTTTCGAATCAAACATTAGGCAATGGATGCAATTTAAAACATCGGTAAATAAAGGATTACGAGAAACGCTTCAGAGTAATCCAGGAAAATTTTTTTATTATAATAATGGAATTACAATCGTAGTAAGTGATTTTGAAGAATTAGGAGATAATATGATTGAATTATTTGCACCTCAAATTGTAAATGGTGCACAAACATCTAATTCTATTCTTGATCATTCTAAACGAACCAAAAACATGGATGGTTCCATGACAGTGACTATTATTAAAGCAGATGATGAACAGGAACAAAATAACATTACAAAATACAGAAATTCACAAAATTCAGTTAGAGGAAAAGATCTTGTTTCACTTATGGATTTTCACAAATCAATTAAATCACAATTGAAAAACTGTGGTTATTTTTATGAGATTCAAGCTGGATCATTTGATACAAAATCAAAATCAAAACAATCAGAATATGAAGGAGATTTGATATATAATGAATATCTTCCAGATAATCATAAAAAAGTAATTGTGGCAAAAGATGCCATTCAGGCTCTTGTAGCTGGAATTGAACAGAGACCTACTGAAGCATATAGTTCTCCAGCTCAATTTCTTCCAAGAGGAAGCAAATATGACGATATATTCAATGATAATTTAAAA